>WLWD01000267.1_pt1 | contig 87189 bp, 64 predicted proteins | sample 6712731 | NCBI WGS metagenome assembly WLWD01 (sample SAMN12718690, study PRJNA576275) | sponge metagenome | isolation source: marine sponge | host: Mycale hentscheli | place: New Zealand: South Island, Marlborough, Capsize Point | collected 2014-11-01
GCTTAATGTCTAGTGTGTATCGCATAACATCAGCAAACTTTTAATAAATTATTTTATTTATATATGTAGCTAATACATATTGTGTATGTATACATAATTTATATATTGTATTTATTACATGAGTTAGAGTGTGACATAGTGAAATATTTCACAGAGCAAGATAACTTATTTTCATGAGCCAGAGTCAGAGTAAAAATATAGCTTGAGAATGAAATATCTAGCCATACCACTATGACAAATGTAATAAGTGACTTATTCCAAGCTAGATACTTTTAGTCTGTATTAGGTTGGCAACTCCTGATGTAAAGTTGGTCTGTAAAGCTCTCTGAGTGCTCCCTACACACACACACACACACACACACACACACACACACACACACACACACACACACACACACACACACACACACACACACACCCCAGCTGATATTCTAGCAGCTGCTCTAACCTGGTTGGGTAGGCTTAATTTACTAGTGGAAGGGTAGCTGTAAAAACCCAGAAAACTGATAAGCAAGCCAGGCCAGTTACAATCTGTTTGTGCAATTCAGCCATGGGATAATTATGTGGTAACTGTGTGAGTTGTTACCTGAAGCAACTGGGTTTTAATGAACTCATAAAAAGTATAAATAACTAAATAAGAAAAATACATCAACAGAGATATGACTTTTTGAAAGTTGGTGTGTTTTACTTAATCAGTCCCTTCTTCTCTTAGCTACCGCTCTAAATAAATCAAAATTTTGGTAACTGTTATGTAAATACATAGCAATGCTGGGCGGGAGGGGGGGGGAGGGGGGGGGGGGGGGGGTTGCCCTACCCTAAATACTGCCCTGATGCTACAAAAAGGTAGCTAGGGGTCCTACACATAATAATAAAAATGTTTTAGTGTACATCAGGCGGACAGACTGACAGACAGAGAGATGGACAGACAGAGACAGAGAGACAGAGACAGATAGCAAACACAGAGAGACAGACGACAGGCAGATAGAGAGGGATGGAGGGAAGGATGGAAGAAGAGCTATTAGCTATGAAATACAATGAGAAAATACCCATTGTAAAAAGGTAAAGGGTCTATCATCGCTTCAGCTGGGTGTACTGGAATGAGTTGTTGTTCTGTTTTGATTCAGTCATAGTTGAGTTCTTGTACCTGTATTGCTTAATTATACTATTATTAAATTACCAAGTCAGTTAACACTACATGGTGGCAGCGGTGTTTAATGATAAAAATTTGCCTGCAACCCCCGGAAACCTTTAACTTTCGCAATCCAGATGACTGGCAGCGCTGGAATCGTCGATATTCAGGGAAGCATCGGGCCACAAACCAAGTAAGTGAGCACTCTCCTTCATTGATTAGGAGAAGAAACAGAGTCTGTACTAGCACCAATAAACATGTCAAGTAAAGAGGGAAAGCAATTCAACCAAGTAATAGAGAAATGTGACTTTCTTTTCAGTTAGAAAAAAAACGTCATCTACGAACGAGCATAGTTCAACTGGAGAAACCAACATGGTGGAGAGACTGCAGAACAAAATATATAATGGTCCTCTATGACATGGCAGAAAATTGCAAACTATGGAGAACTAACACAGGGTGAATAGTGTACATTTACAACCATAACAAAATCCTGTCTTGATAATTAGAGTTAACAAAAAATTGACAAGGCTGTAGAGGTTAACAAACTAGTTAACAACATATTATACACTAATTTACGATTTTGTCATGGTTGTCGCTCTATCGGAAAAACTTCAGCTAGACATCCAAGCTCACCCTGGAGACAGGCTATTCGAAAAAAGGAAGCTGCCTGTGAACAGCAACAAACACTAATCAGTGCTGGGATTAAACAAGTAAACTTCGGAGGAGGAGGAGTCAACAGACTTGGAGATGGAAGGACAGGACTGTGAATTGTATGTACAATTGACAGGCTTGGAAGGGACTATGCCATTCTGAGTGGCCTCCAAAGCATTAATATTCGTGAAGTTGGACACGAATGAATGGGTCATCTAGTGGATTCAGCATGGACTCATTAGTACTACACACAAGTTCAGAATCATGTGTTGATGCAATAGGTAAGAAAGCCAATGGTCATGGAAATCCTAGACACAAAAGTGGAGGCAGAAGACAAAACTCCAGCCAACACCAAAGAAATAAAGCCCCAAGGAATTTCCAAGCAGCTGAAAAATGTGGCTGCTGTGGCAGAGAATGGCATTCAAGAGAAAAATGTCCTGCAAAGGATTCCCAGTGTGTCCTAAGTGCAAGCTCACACGACACTACAGTGCAATGTGTTACAATAAAGCTATCTCAATGGTCGAACAAGATAAAGAAGACAACCTGGATTCTGCATTTCTGGACACACCGTCAAATAGCAATAAGAGTGTGTGGAGTTCCAAGATTGACATCAATGGAAAAATGATATTATTTAGCTCGACACAGGTACTGAAATCACAGCCATTTCACCTAGTGGTGAGAACAGATGCTTTTCAGATGCAGTCAACACGTGACCTCTTCATAAAAAAGTTTCCAAAAATCTTTCATGGACTTGGCACAATAGCAGGACAATACCACATAAATCTTCAATTTGATGCTAAACCCACATGGAATTATTACTTCGAGACACATGCATTTCATTGCCTCTTTGACCTCAAGTCGCAGAAGAATTGGAACATATGGAGAAAGATTGAGTCATATCAAAGGTAACAGAACCGACACAATGGTGTGCTGGAATGGTGGTGGTACCAAAATAGAATGGGAAAGTCAGAATTTGTGTTGATCTGAAGCCTCTTAACCAAAGTGTTCTCAGAGAAGTCCATCCACTTTGTTGAGGCTATAGCGGCAGTGTTAGCTACTACTCTCTAAGCATGCTGGAAGAGTAATGACTACGACAAAAAACTGAATTTAATTGAATATCACGTGCACACAAAACGGAAATAATGACTTATACAATTGGTAAAGGATGGAGTGCCAAATGAGTATGTAGTTCATGTTCACCACATAACTGCCCCTCCAGTGACCAGTTACGGAACATAGTCAGTGAGGCGATCAGGCCATCTGACACGGTGACAAGAGTGAGTGAGGAATGAGGAGCTTGCAAAGTGGAATCATCAGTGAGAGGTGTGGAACCACCATAGAGAATTGGGCATGGAGTCCAAGTAGGCTGGCTTAAGTCTGTCAATGGAAATGGTGTCCCAGTGACCCTTGATGTCTCAAGTGAAGAACTTGTCGGCTCTAGCCAAAACCTTGTGCGGACCATCGTAAGGTGGCTGCAAGGGTTTCCTCACGGTATTGTGGCAAACAAAAACATGAGACGAGGAAGAAAGATCGGAATTGATACGTGATATTCTGGATTGTCCATGTAGCTGGGACGGGGTTGCATGCAATGAGAGCATAGTGGCCTTCAACTTAGTAATAAAAGTAGCTGGATCTGTGTCACCATTGGCACATGGTGATATGAACTTTCCAGGTAGGCGAAAAGTGGTGCAGGAAAGGTCCTCCTTGATCACTGTCCGAATACCTAGAAGATTAGAGGTAGAGAGTCAACCCAATGTTGGAAATTGTGCTGAGCTTTCAGAGCTGATTTGAGCTGATGATGGAAATGTTCTACTAGTCTGTTAGCCATCAGGTTATATGATGTGGTATGCATGTGCTTTGTACCTAAGAGTTTCATGAGGCTGTTCCACAATTCTGACTCAAACTGACTACCGCGATCAGTGGTGACAGTTGATGGCACACCAAACCATGCGATCCAGATGCTAAGGAAAGCTTGAGCAACTGTGGCAGCTGTACAATCCACAATAGGTACAGCTTCACGCCACTTAGTGAACCTGTCCATGCACATTAGTACGTATGTGTAACCGATGGAGGGCGGAAGGGGGCCGACTAAGTCAATGTGGATATGGTCAAATCTGACATCTTGCATGGTATAAGGGGGGCTGTGCATGCCTATCTACGGATTCCCCTTTAATGCTAGGCCAAACGTAGCGAGTAGTGACTAGACGTTGAGTAGCTCGAATACTGGGATGAGATAAATTATGAAGTGAGTTAAAGACGATACGACGAAATTTGGGTGGAACATAAGGTATTGGTACTCCAGTGTCGTATCACACCAAACCGTGGCATCTGACATGGCCAGAGGGGCAGTTTGGAGACTCAAAGAAGAATTTGAGCGCAGTTGCTCAAGACTAGAAAGTTGGGAGTCGAAGTTACATGTCCACAAGTTGCACATGACAATGCATCAGCAACAGGATTGTGTGCGCTTTTTACATGTCGAATATCTGAAGTGTACTGAGAAATGACATCCAGTTGACGTGTCTGATGTGGGATGTATCTGTCAAGACATGCAGTCAAAACGAATGTAAGGGGTTTGATCGGTCAGAACATGGAACACACATCCTTCAATGAAATACTTGAAATGGTTGAGTGACTGATAGATGGCCAATAGCTCACGATCAAAGGTGCTGTAGCGCATCTTGGCTGGCTTTAGAGCTTTCGAGAAGTAAGCAATGGGGCACCACTGTCCTTGAATGTGTTGCTGGTGGACGGCTCCAATAGCTACCATGGAAGCATCAGTCATAATGCAAGTAGGTGCATTCTGCTCCGGATGCACATGTAGTGTGGCTTTTGCCAGGCCGTCCTTGGTTCTGTTAAAGGCAGCGATTGCAGCATTGTCCCATGAGAGTGAGGTATTTTGCTTGGTGCCCGCCAGAAGCATTGAGTGGCCTGAGAATGGCAGCAGATTGAGGAATAAATCTATGGTAAAAATTGATTATGCTGAGGAATTCGTGAAGTTTGTGATGAGTTGGGGGTTGAGGAAACTCCATAATGGCTTGCACTTTTTCAGTCAAGGGACGGATACCATCAATAGATACGTGGTGACCAAGGAAGTTGAGCTAAGTGACTCCGAACACATTCTTTGAGATTTTGATGAGTAGCACATGCTGTCGTAATCGCTGCAAGATGAAACGTAGATGAAGAAGGTGTTCCTCCAGTGCTGCACTAGTTAAGAAGAGGTCATCAATGTACTAGTTAAGAAGAGGTCATCAATGTAACTGTGGGGTTTGGCTGGGTCGGTCACTGTCTGGGTTGGCAGTACAAGTCTCCCCACACTTCTGGCACAGCTGGTTAGTAGATGCTGCCACCAGACTTCTGTAGCAAGTGATGAAATGTTACTTACTGTAGCTACCCACAAGCTTTCCCTTGAGATTGTCAGGAGGTAGGTTGAATAAACATATACAGTAGAAGCATACACACAAGGACTAGTAGACATATACAGAGTGATTTGGCATGAGCAGCATGGTCTTTATATAGTGACTAGGCTGCTCATGCTCACAAAAATTCAAATAAACGTGACTTTACAAGTTTATGACCTCATGAATGAAGTGCTAATAAATTAAGTTCTCTTTTGACTTTAGCTAATGTATTTTGTGAATGCATGAATGCAATTAATTTTATGTGTCTGTTTGCATGAATGGATAAGTTTAATGTGTTCTGTTGCGTTTGGTGCTGTGGAGTGATGTTGAATTGTTATTATTGAAGTCCAGCACTCCACAGTAGCCAGAGGATTTCATCAAAGAATCTCTGAAACGTCTGAGCAGCATTGTGTAGACCAAATGGCATTCGCAATAATTTGAATAGACCATACTGAGTCCTGACAGCCATCTTGGGAACATCCTTGGGTTCAACAGGTATTTGATGGTATGCTCGTACTAGGTCAATATGAGAATAAACTGTGGTTGCCTTGTAAGGTAGCAGCAAAATCGTAAATGTGGGGGATGGGATATTGATCAGGTACTGTCATCCGATTCAATACTGTGTAGTCACCACACGGTCTCCAATCTCCCGCAGTCTTCTTTGGACCATGAGAAGACCAATTACTATCAGAGGGTTAAATAATACCTTAACTCTAAGATGTGTTCGAACTCATGTTTAGCCACTTGCAAACATTCTGGAGACAGGCAACTAGTTCTTGGACAGCTGGTTGACCCATTGTACGAATGTGGTGGGTAACTTAATGGTCCACCAAGTAGAATTTGTTAAGGAAGTTGTGGGGCAGAGTCAGAACAAGAAAGGGTCACCTGATACTCGGGAACAACCAGCCCCTCCCTTGAAAAGGAAGAAACATTAGCTCCACCACCAAGGATTATTAACATGAAAAGAAAACAAATGTACTTTCACATGTACATGAACATCATTCATTCATAATACTGTAAGGGGATGTGGTCTCTTAGTGGGTGACTGCCAGCTCACATATATATCTCTTGTATTCACCATTTTTAGTCAGTTCCTAGTTCTGTGTCATTGCCCCAATCCCCTCTGCATGCTTTTTACATAAAACTTGAAGTGTGTGAAGCTGAGTTGGACTTTATCATAGCAGCTCGAGGTACTCTGGTGGCAGCGATTATACCGTAGGTGGAGTAACCGGACTGATCCAAGGATCGCCAGCCTCCCCATCTTCCCCCCACAGAAGTAATTGTCTTTGTTTTCCAGTGTACCTTTCAATAAGGAAATAAGTCTTGGTAGGAAATCTTGTTGTTGTTGTTTTTAATAGTACCTGAAAGTTAACCTAAAAGTCTTGACTTTAGCTTCAAAGTTGCAAAGATACAGATCAGTTTTTTGTTTCACTTGGTACCTACCAACTTTACAATTAGTATAATAGGTCAGGTCAGGGTCTGAGTGGCCCAACTTCTTGAGTAGTATGCAATATAGGAATTTGTATTAAATTTCAGGCAAGACATAGTTGGCAGGATCAATGCCGAAAGTGTCGCTTGATACAATCTTGGACGTGATTTTAAGTTGAGTATCATTGAGTCTTCATTTCATTCAATAAAAACAGGCATTGGGTGTCCCCAAAGCCATGTATAGCTGTGCAGCTGTAGAGAGGGATCACATTATAGCACTCCACAGACACTTACTGTTGCACCAACTCAAAGGACCAAGAAAATGCACTGAAGGCCCTGAATGTTCCTGAGCTGGCAACATAGAGATTAAGGAGGCCTGTGAGAATTAAAGCAGGATGCACAGAGGTTGCTGATGAAATAGAATAATGAGTAACTTCTATTATGTGATCAGCTATGACATAAGAGACACTCCAGTCCTAGTTCTGTTTGAAGTACATACTCTCTGTTATTTTCCAACTATTTTATATCCTTTATTGCAAATAAAAGTTGTCATGGACCCCATTTCCAATTTATTTGTGAAAGCCACGCTACTATTTTGAGGAGACATTCAGAATCTACAAAATGCTACAATTAAGCTATTCTTTCTACCTAAAAGCGAAGTAATATAACTTGGCACCACCCATCATAAACATAGAGGATTAAGTTGATGTCAAATGCATTATTGAAAATTTTCATGTCCTGCATTCTCAGACTACTGGAACAAATTAATTAAATTCCAATCTAGAAAAGTAACAATCATAACAACATTGTATAGATACATTGTATACACGGGTAGCTATGTAAATGCTAACAGTGTACTAAGGTTATTTGCACCTACTACAATTAAAGGAGAACATGTGGTAAAGAATGTCATTAACTATAATATGGCGAAATGTCAAGGGCCATAATGTGGTAAAGTGTCATTACTACTACTTAGACTACATACACTTCCAAATCTAAAACAAGGGGGGAAATGGGTTTTCACACAATAGGAATCAGTTATTTGTAATGATGAAAGACTTCGTACATTACTACAAAGTCTCCACATAGTATTCATAATTGTCTGCATTCTCAACTGCCAGGGAAGGGTAGGACTATGCAAGATATCGAGCATATTGTCGTCGTCCATAAGCTATATCCCTAGTGGCCACAACAGCATGAGTCATCTCATAGACAAGAATTCCAAACTTGGTATCAACTCCACTATCTGGAGCTGAAATATAGGCACCACACAAATAAATTGTGCGAGAGCCTGCGTAGGTGTATACGCGTAAACACGTTACTCTCGCAAAAACGGCCATGGAAATACAATTTGAAAGTGTTGTATTGTGGTGTGACACCACCCCACATTAACAACATTAACTAATTAATACTTTCTGTACCATTAGCTACATCTATTTACCTATTGCTGTACAAAATTAACTTATTCACATTACATCTTCTCATGCTATGTATGGACTAAACAACTTACTCACATTACATCTTTTCATGCTATGTATAGACTAAATACACACCACTCACCATTCACCTATACATATATCATTCATTCACTTCCTTTTCCCTCAGTTCTCAGTTTTAGCATAACTTGAAAGATCTCCTTAAAACTCTGACTACATCGAGGTTAGGGCCTTGCTAGCTAAACCCTGGGTTGGAGAATTCAAGAGCCTAGCTTTGCTGTGTGACTTAGCTTGCTGGGTGCTAGCCTGAAACTCAGGTGGCAGCGCAACTGCGTCTCTACCTGATTACACCACACCAGTTGGCAGCGGTGTTCCTATGCTTTTTCTTCTTGCTAGGAGTTAAGAGACAACTCACGACAAGCTACTGCAGCTGTTGTTCTCTTGTGTTCCGATAGAGCTAAGCGCGGGAACTGAGACAGGTGAGCTTTACTATTTGCTTTAGCTGTATTTTCTCTCCTTTCTTTTTCATTCTGTTTTACTATTCCACTCCGGAGCTCAGTAGAAGCTAAGCTTCCTCCGATATATATTCATTTTGTTGTTCTTTTGATTTTTTGTTGAGAAGCCATGACAGACTCCGACACACCGATACTGACAGCCCGGAGAAGCGACAGGAGGCACGGACTCGGGGCGAAGTCTGCCACGCCTGGCGATTTGGACGAAGATCTGGTGCGCTTAGTTACCCCTGATCTGTCCGGAGACTCCACAAGCAGTGGTACTTTCATCGGCCAGAAGTCCAAGGTACACGCCCAGCCTAGAGATACAGACCCAGTTTTGGGGTTTGATGGTGTTCATGCCGGCGCGGAGAAGCCTGTCACGAAAAATTTGGTCCCCCGTAAAATCCGGTCCGGCCGGACCAAACATTGCCGTCATATACGGTCCGACTCCGTCACCAACGGTCCCCCCACGTGGTTAGCATAACGGGCGGGGACACCTATTTTATATGTTTCAGTACAGGAATGTTTTTTTACTAGTGGTGTGCTTGAGCACAAATGGCGAGCGAGCCTAAAGACTATACTATTTTTATTGACTTCTAACACTCAAGCTACTGAAAATAAGGTCAAGTTTTTTAATTTAGCATACAGGGTAAAGGGATTTCAGTGCCATAGTAACAACTCTCTGCAACTGCTTGAATTGAAGGAAAAAACAACAACAACAAAACAATACACGTTATTTAAAAGTTTTCTTTGTGATATTCTTTAGCTAAGTAGTGGTTGTAACACACAATGCTTTGACACAGCTGGACATGCACCTACACAGACTTACCTTCGCAGTAGTCTAGTGGACAATGTATTTTCAGGTAAATACTGTGCGCACGGCTTATAACCATGACAAAGAGCGCATTGACTTACCACCGCCACTAACTCGAATAGAAATGGAAGTCCCTTAAGTTTCAAGTTTTAACTGTACCGGCAAAAGAATTCAAAACGGTAAACAATTCCATTTCTAGGGTGATACGGGTACTGATCGATAAACCAGAGGATTCTGTTTAGTGCAATTTGGGACGGGGTCGACAACCGAACTAACACAAAAACGCGAGGGTCAAAGTACAAAAATGCCTTACGTACGTCCATACATATATACAAATAAACATCCCCGATTTTTTCATTTTTACCCCTGTAAGTGTCTCGCTCGCTACGCTCGCTCGCCAATAAGTCTCTTTTTGATTTAGCTGAGCCTTAATGATGTTAGCCTTTGCTTGATCCAGTACTATCTGGATACGAAATGGTTAGGTCCATTTACAATTGTGGGTTCACTTGGTCGTGGACTTTACAGACTTCAAAAAATCGATAGCAATGAAATTATTCCTCTGTAAATGCAGTTCATATGAAGCCTTGCAGTGATATTATATTGGGCAATATTATTGACAGATGCAAAAAATTACTGTTAAATTTTAGCATGAATAAATTCTGGAGACTCAAAATACGGATCAAACTCAGTCATCTCCATCTCTTCCATACAAAGCAGCAACACTAAAAAGTCTCACTATATCAAATATTGTAGTGATTCTGATAGTGATCTGGATTCTGATGACTCTATGCCATCATTGTTAAATACAAGAAGATCATTGACCCCTAAAGTAAGCATGCCAGTTATAGTAGCTTTTCTGAAATAGAATTACATTACACTTAATCCCAACTGAAGTAGTAATTAGCTAGTTGAAGAATTATAATTATGTGATTGTGTAGGTTGATTTTCAAAATGGATATTCAACAACTGCTGCATTATCTGATGAGGCTAAACTTCTGCATCTAACTTTACCAATAAGGTTAATCTAAAGCTTGATAAAAAAAAGTGTTTAGTAAATTTTCAGATATATCTAATTATAAATTATTTGTATCACCTCTAAATGTAGGATTTGTTTAGGGTGTTACTTGATCAGCTCAACAATGATAGCCTGCTGCGTTTATGGAAAACTGGAGGTTTGAGCAGCAAGTTAATGTAAATAAATTTAGCTGTATTCTTAATAATTAATTTATACATGTTGATATAATTTATTAAATTTGTAATAGCTCTCGTCTTATATCAGCACACCCGATGAATATGCCTCGAGCATGTCGCAAGTCAATGAGTGAACCATCTTTGGTAGAGGCATTTGATTTTGTAATTGTGAATGCTGAATTATACATGAAAATTTTGATGCCTTCAAGAAAGCTGAAGTTCAACCTAGATTCAGTTATGTTCCTGCAATAGAACTGGTTTCTTTCTTTTGCAAATGCACCAATATTACATCTCCATTTATAACTCAATATGAAAGTTATCTGGATGAGACACAGTTAGACCAGTTAATTGTTTGGGCTCAAGAACTAAGACAGGAATACCAAAGCACTGGATGTGTAAAGTTGTTTAGGGATGAGGTTTGTACAAAAGCAGGTAAGTGCTATATTCAATATAGCTGGCCTGTAGTTGAATTGGTTATCTTGTTTATAATATACCCTAGTTTTTGCAGTGTTTTCAAATCTGAATGTCACAATGACAGTCCAATGGTGCCGTAAAATAGCTTGTAGTGTTTTGTTAGTGGACTTAGTCTTTTATAGACTACTTTTTATTGACAGAGAAGTCAATCTGAAGATGACACTGTGCTCAATATAAAAACCCGGTATAGTAATGTCACAAATCATGTGGAATAACAATAGTATATGATTTATTAAAATATACAGTTCATTGGTAAATAAAGATTTTTTTGTGCCGAAAGAATGAACTTGCCCAAAATTTGATGGTTGAGAACAGAAGATACAACCAAAATCAATGCAAGTCAAAGTAAGTTTAAATTTGGGTTTAAGTATGTATTATTAAAATTTTAGCCATAAGTTATAGTTAAAGCATGAGCGCTTAGTTTCTAGTCGATTTATTGCACGACAGCCCGAGGGCCGTAGGCCCGAGGACTGAGTGCGATAAATGTACTAGGCACTAAGCGCTCATGCTTTAACTATTTTAAATACCGGGCAAGTGTTATTGCACACTTGCCAAGTTATTACACCTGACAACAATATAGCAACGGTATTTAATGTTGTTTATACTCTCAGGAAGGATATTATTCTTGTTGAATCATACAAACCAAAGCAGAAGTATGTGCCCCCAAAGCACTGGATTGCTGGCTTAAAGTTAACTGTCTTAGACAGAGATGTAATTTTAAGTCCTACTGGAATGTTAAATGATTCACTCATTAATGCTGCCCAAAAGCTGTTGAAAATACAATTTCCTTCTGTTTCTGGTCTCCAAGATGTCGAACTAGGATTGTGTATGAGTTTTAAATATGAAAGTGGTGAATTGTTCAAGTTATTCATACTATACTGAGAACCATTGGATCACTCTTTCTACTATTGGCGTAGAAAAGAAAAGTTGCATTTAGGTGTATGACAGTGTGTATAATTGTTTACCAACAATGGCAAAGGCACAAATAGCTATTATTATGTGGTCACAAGAAAGTGCAATTGAGGTTTGTTTTATGGATGTACAAATGCAGGTAAATGTGTAAATAGTATTATAGTTTGCTCCATGGTATATATAATATAATCTATTATAATTCTCTGTAGAGTGGTGGTTATGATTGTGGTGTCTTCGCAATAGCATATTTAACCTCACTTGTGTTTGGAGATGATCCAACTTTATGCATCTATGATACTGAGATGATGAGAAGACACCTTCACAAAAGTCTGATGTCTGGAAAATGTACACGTTTCCCACAGAAACTGAGGGCCAGCAAAGGTCAACAGCTCAAGGCTAATGATGATTTTGAGATTCATTGTTATTGCAGAATGCCAGAGCTGGAAAATATTGGAATGATTGATTGCACCAATTGCAGCCCATGGTTTCACTTGGATTGTGATTCTGTGCCTGCTGAGGCTTTAAATAATCCACCAATGACATGGTTTTGCTGTTTTTATAAATACTAACTTTATCATTTTGACTTGTAAAAAAAAATGTGAATGAGAGAAACTGTTTAGCTATTAATTAAAATATTTACAATAATATAGTCAAACCAGTTATAGCTTTAGTAAAGTTTCTGGAAGAAAGAGCTAACTAAAATATATTTTAGTTTTAGTTTTAATTTATACTTTGGAAATTTGTAACAACAACAGATTGTATAAATAGTTTTAATTTTAATTAAAACAGCTTGAAAAATGTTATCTTGTAGACAGAGTTTTACAGTCTATCAGAAACATTCACTCTACTGAGAAACTGCAAATATGAAAGAAAGAGCTACACAGTGACTCTTGAAGTCCAATGTTCAGAATATTGCTAACAACACTTTGTTTTATCAAGCATTTCTTTAAAAGTATTTTAATCAGGCTTGTGATATTGTAAATAATTCATCTTGTGCAATCTTTAATATATATATTATATATAAAGTTCTGAGAGCGGGCATCTTTAGATTGTGTGGTCTAGCTATGTTTATTACACAGAAAGAACTGCGTGATCGTGAGCATCGGCTGCAACTGCAGCAAGAACTCCTCTGGAAGCAGCAGGAACACCAACTGGATGTTATGCGGCAATATCTCCTCACTCAGAAGGACCACACTGAAGCTCTCCAGAAAGAAGCGGATGACAAGGAGGCTAATCGTCGCGCGGAGAAGCGGGAAGAAAAACTAGATCGGGTCCGAACCTCGCTAATTCCTATGTCAGCCAGTGAAGATCTATTCCGTTCTTATGAGGTTTGAACGTACAATGGTTTCTCGTAAAATTGACAAGTACTTATGGGTTGATCTCATTGAGTTTGTCCTTAAAGGTAAATTGCTGGATACATACCACTCTTGCATTGATTCTTGTGTTGGAAATTGGGAATTGTTACGTGCAAAATTGCTTGAATCTGGGGGGTTTGGTTATTCAGGACTGTCTAGATGCTTACTACCCTAGGTTTAGGCCAAGTGGATCTTTAGAATCATCTAAATGGTCTAAGATTACTGCTTATCGTACTTTTATTGTTTTACAAAACTCTGGTGTTCTTTCAAAATTCTCAAATGATGATCTCACTCTTATCTCTCATACTATTGCAAACTGTGGTATGTTAGCCTCCATGTCCAGACCAGGACGTTCTTTTGTTTACAATCAAAATCCAAAGACACCACAAGATATTCTGACATCCTGTGACCAATATAAATCACGAAGAGACTATGAGGGAAGTTTTTCCCTTCCCATATTTCCCATCGCCTTCTGAGAAACCAGCTAAGCGTTTAAGCCACTCTGACTGGTCTAACCCTTCCAAACAAGAATCGGAGTTAACCGAAACTGAAAATAAACCAGTCATCTGTTTTAAATGTCATTCTGAGGGTCATTATGCTAACCACTGCCCCGAAAGACTAGTGTACCACAAGAACAGATCTTCTCAACTAATTTGCTACTGATAATGCTAAACCAAGTCCTTCCTCTAATCCAGCGCCGGGTTTTCCAGTTACAGCTAAGCCTGTCAGGTCTATTGAACAGACTGACATGTTATTCACAAATGAAACCGATGATGACCTTGAACTTCCCGTTCTACCTGATTGCCTTAATGTTACAAATGGTTCCCCAAACTATATAAATCTTTCCCTGAATGGTACAGTTAATGATAAACCCGCTCTCTTAATCTTAGACACAGCTGCAGATGTTTCTATGATTTCTGTTGATTTTGTTTCTTCATGTGATATTGTTGCATGTTATAAAGTTATTCATGGCATTGACAAGGTTGATCATACTTTACCGAGTTATCTCATGTACCTTAGTACTCATGGAGTTAAAGGAAAATGTTTATTTGCTTCCTTTTCTAAGCTGCCATCTGGCACTGTTCTAGTTGGTAGAGATTGTGGTGATACTCTTACACACTTAATCGATATGGCTAAATGTGAACCTAATGCTGTGTATCTGACTCGTGCACAAGCTAAAGCTATTGAAAAGGATGAACAAGAGCGTGAACTTAGACATGCAGTTGAAGGTGCCACACCCATTCCTATAGACTCTATTCCTGATACTTACAATACTGATTTCTCCGTCCCTTCTGATTCAAACTCTGATTCTGACTCTGTCTCATCTGATACTTTTAGTACTGATTTGCCTGACTCTTCAGTTTCTCATCTACCTGATTCAGATTCCTCTATTTCTGTTCACTCATCTGATTCTTCATCACCTCATTCTGTTGTTACTTGCCCAAGCTCTAACAATGATGTTTTCATTACAAATCCACCTTCTTACTCTGTTGTTTCCAATAATCCCCATTCAGAATGGTGTTTCAAAATCTGAGTTGATCAGATTGCAAAAAGATGACAGTTCCATTTCCCATATCTGGTCATGGGCAGACCAAGGTGTTAAGTGTTGTTTTGTTGTGGATGGTATTCTGATGAGTTTAACTACAACCAATGGTCGTATTTCTCATGTAATAGTTCTCCCTAAACAACTTAGGTGTGAAATACCTCTAATTCCACCTGAGGTTATTACTAGTAGATTTGAGAAATTGGTTGTTGACGTTGTTGGTCCCTTTCCAAAGTCAAAGCACAATTTCCGTTATATTTTGACGGCTATGGATCTTGCTACTGGCTTTCCGTTTGCTTATCCTATGCGAGGTTTCAATGCTGAGGAAACTGCTCTTAATCTGCTTTCAATATTCTCATTTATTGGCTCCCCACTCTCAATTTTGTCTGATCAGGGCAGCAATTTTCTTTCTCGAGTCCTTTCGTTTGTTTATGACAAGTTTGGTGTACTCAGAATAAAAACATCCCCATACCACCATCCTGAGTCGAATGGTACACTGAGCGCTTCCACTCAACCCTTAAAGCTGTGATTCGTAAGTCTATAGACAAGCGTTCTGACTGGCCAACTGTTCTAAACCTTGCTATTTTTTTCCTTCGCAATTTACCACATTCTAGACACGGACATACCCCTTATGAACTGACCTTTTTAAAACCAACACCACATATACTTTCTTCTTTAAGGTCTATTTGGATTTCAGACAATGAAAATTGTGTGAATATCCCTCGTTTTCTTGAAGACCTCAACACTTCCATTGAAACTGCTTTGCTCTCCATAAAAGGGCGCATGAAGGATGATGTTGTTCGCAAACGAGAATACAATGATCGTAGAAAACTGCGTGTTTTCAGCATAGGAACATTGGTCATGATGAGAGTCCCTGGGTTGCATGGCAGTTTAGAAGCATCCTGGGAAGGTCCGTTTAAAATTATTGACCGCACTTCTGATGTTAACTACTGCATTTCACCTGTTGGATGTAAAACCAGGTTAAAGTCCAAAATTGTCCATATCAATTTTTAAAAGAGTTCAAGCCGAATTTTCAAGTGTTTTCTGTTGTTGCTATTCATTCAGATTCTGATGACATTTTGGGTAAAACTTTCTCACCTTCTATTTCTCCTCATCTTGATAAACAATCCTCTCTCCATTCTTTGTTATCACAACATTTTGCTATTTTCTCTGAAATTCCTGGGTGTACTGAGACCACATCACATTGCATCTCTGTAACATCTGATAATCTCGTGTGGACTCCGTCCTACACTATACCTGCCCATGTGGATAAAGGTTTCCAGCAATCTTTAGACAAGCTACTCACTTTAGTCATTATTGAACCTTCACAGTCGCGTTGGTCATTCCCATCTATTCCCATAATTAAAAAGGATGGTTCCATTAGGATTGTCATTGACTACAGGAAATTGAATTTGGTCACACTAGCTGAGCCATTCCAGATGCCTACCATAACTGAAATAATTTCTAGACTTGGAAATGCCACATATCTCTCAAAGCTAGACTTAATGAAAGGGTTCCACCAAGTTCCCGTGGATCCAGAGTCCAGGAAATACACTGCTTTCACCTGTAGGCATGGCAAATTTCAATACTGCCGCATGCCATTTGGACTAAAAAATGCACCAGCAATTCCAACTGCTCATGCAGGAGGTACTACGAAATTTGGAATCCCTTAGTTTTGCATGCATTGACGATGTCATCATTTTTTCTGTATCTTGGGAAGATCATATCTCTCACATTCATCAAGTTCTGTCCAGGCTGTCATCACATGGTCTTACTGTCAAAGACACCAAGTGTTGTTGGGGTTTTCCCTCCTTTGAATTTTTGGGTCACATTGTTGGCAAAGGCAAAATTTCTATTCCCGACTCTCGTGTTTTGCAACTGAAAAATTATGTTAGGCCCCAGACAGTCACTCAATTGAGATCATTCCTGGGTCTTGCAAATTTTTACAGGAAGTTCATACCTCGTTTCGCTGCGCATGCGCAGCACCTGACAAATTTGACCAGACGGGGTTGCCCCAAGAACCTTGACTGGAACGACTGCGATGATGCATTTTGTTATATTATTTCTTGTATATCATATAATGTGTCTCTTGTTGTTCCTGTATTGCATGATATTTTTTCGGTGTACTGTGATACCTCCTTGAGTGGCATAGGTGGAGTCCTATGTGTTTACAGATCCAGCGTCTGGCAGCCAGTTGCATTCCACTCCAGACAGCTGCAACCACGTGAACAACGTTATTCAGCTACAGAAATTGAGGCCTTGGCTATGTTGTCTACTATTGAACATTTTGCGTATTTTCTTGTTGGCAAAGATTTCAAAGTGTTTACTGACCACAAGGCACTTGTTCGCCTCTTTGATTCATCTACCTTGAACAATCGACTATGGCGATGGCGTGTTCGGCTTATGGACTTTACGTTTGACATTGTGTATATTCAAGGACATCTCAACATTCTGGCCGATGCTATGTCGCGGCAGGGCTGGCCCACTACTGTGCTGGAACCACTTCAATCTGCTGAAGAGGTCTCTCCATCTTGATTGGAGGGAGATGTGGTGTGACACCACCCCACATTAACAACATTAACTAATTAATACTTTCTGTACCATTAGCTACATCTATTTACCTATTGCTGTATACAAAATTAACTTACTCACATTACATCTTTTCATGCTATGTATAGACTAAATACACACCACTCACCATTCACCTATACATATATCATTCATTCACTTCCTTTTCCCTCAGTTCTCAGTTTTAGCATAACTTGAAAGATCTCCTTAAAACTCTGACTACATCGAGGTTAGGGCCGTGCTAGCTAAACCCTGGGTTGGAGAATTCAAGAGACTAGCCTTGCTGTGTGACTTAGCTTGCTGGGTGCTAGCCTGAAACTCTGGTGGCTGCGCAACTGCGTCTCTACCTGATTCCACCACACGTGTCTTCTTCCATTGAAGATTTTACTAAACTGAATGTGTTGCTCCATACTGTACTTGTAGGATACATTCCAAACCAATAATAATAATGGCTTGGATTGTTGGTCAGGGCTAGGGCTAGGCTTTAGAGTAAGCTTTTGTCCAAGTGGCGTTAGCTTCAGAAACATCAAGGTTGTATAGGAGCCTAGATAAAGCACACTCTTGGGAGCTCCTAAGTTTATGTTTCCAGCTTTCAGTTATACTTTTCTGGGGTCCCAATTCTTTTAGTAGTAGTTTCCCCACTTAATGCGGTGTTGTTGACCCGAGGTGAGGATGACACCCTCGGAGTGACATCCAGCTCCACATACTTGTCCTTTTTTCTTACAGCCACATCTTTTCTATAATAGGAACATAATATTCAGACAATAAAATTTGGATAGCATTTTTTAGTTGTTCAAAATACTACAAAGTGATTAGTATTAATTCAAATTATTAAAAAATTATAAGATTATTTTGAACATGTAACTAGCTATAGCTGTATTAAACACTATAGTTTATCTGGAAGACCTGAAACTAATCACTATTGTTGGCATTGTACTTACAGACCTGTAGTTCAGTTAATAAATATAAATGAAGTTCAATATAGATGTAGCCCACATATCACCAATGCAGATTAGAGTCGATGAAAAACTTAGAATACTGTGACCACTGTGTGCAAGGCAAGGCGGGCACATGTGAACCCACCTTTCACTGTTGCAAGTCATTAAATAGAGAGTGTGTTGAGTTAAATAAAAGTAGTGTTAGCTACAATTAGTAAGATGACACCGGGTAACCATACCAATAAGGCAATCGTAGTTAGCTGTGAAATAGAGCTAACGAGAGAAAGTAATGTGCCTGCATTAGTGGAATCAATGAGCAAATATTCTTCAACCCATTCATTTTGCTTGTTTACTTCATTCTTCACGAGTCCAAAGTGGGAAAGTATTCTCTGCTGCAGGTAATACTGTGGTAGTCCAAGCTTTAATTGATTAATAATGTGAGAATTCAGGGGAAAAAACACATCAACGTTATCAATAATGCACTGCTGCTCCTCTAATTTTATGGGACTACTACCTCTAATAAATTATCATTTCTTTTGGCTTCACACTTGTCTTGGCATAATTTGTATGTTGGTTAGTAAGGGATATCACACCTTCATCAAGATGATCAGTAACATGCACCCTATTATTCACCACTATTACGTCTATATTCTTTTACAAGTGTTCCACTATGGTGACTAACAGCAACAATAGCAGGGAAACTGCTAGCATAATGGAGCAGGGCCTAATCTTGTATATCTGGATTCAGTCTTGTTTTGCTGTTGTCGTTGTAGTTGTCTTTTTACACCAAAAAATATGCTATTATTGTTCTTCATCACACACTTGCTAACCATGTGCAGTTCATTACTTAAAACCAATCGTAGTAATAGCTAATCTCACAAAATAATATTAAAAAACCATATAAAGCATTGGTATAGACTAGTATTCTGGAAAAAGGAGAGGAGGAGCTAAAATGATACATTCCCATCCACATACTTAGTTATAATCTTTTTTTAAGATGCTCACTTGACTACTTTTAATAGTAAAACATATTAGCTAGTAGCTATAGCTACAAGAATCGATAAATAATATTGGAACGGTTGATGGATAACTTGCTTTCAAAAAGTATAGTGGTTTCCCTGTTTGACAAAAAATTTCTTCAAGAGATACAGCTATTATGTTTCTATATAACTCAAATGCAAAGGCATGAGTGGTCTATAACCAACCTTAATAACACATGGAGAGTAAATGGGAGGACGTTTTTTTGCTAATACTGTAGCTAATTGTGGTTGTCACAAAAAAACTGTTCTAGTGACCATATGAAATACACCATGGAATAGAGAATCCAACAATCTACCACTAGCACTACACTATGTGGCTTTGACTTCTGAAGATTATTATAACACTTATTGTGCATTTTCTGTGTGATTTTTAAACTCTCTTTATAGTATTCTAAACTCACTTTGTGGTACAAAAATATTCCACCCCCTCCTTCCTCCACCTCCAGATGATTAGAGGGGAATAGCTAAATATAGCTAACACAGTGGAATGACATTCTTTTAATTCATGGCTGTTATATGGGATAACTATATGGATTTTATATTATTGATTTCCAAGCAGCACTAAGTACTTGAGGGGGGTGGGGTTTGTTATGGCTGATAGTGTGGTCGTGCCCCATGGTAAGGGTATTTTCAAGTCTCAACCTTCATTACAGGGAATTTCCTGTGGTTTAACATTATCTTGAACCCTTCACCACAGGTATGGGTGGTAACTGGTAGGAGAGGGGGAGGGAGGACCAAGTCTTGTTGTGTAGGAGTGATTAACCTTGGCAAGCAGATAAAGAAGCAGATGAAAGTGGGATATGCAATACCAATCTGGTTCATACACAGTTCATCATAAGCAACTAGGGAATAGATCAGTAAGTTCTACCTCCACTCTAGTTTCTGATCTTATAGTTACATCAAATGCAGCTCTATGTGTTTAAATTTCCTGTATTAGTTAGGCCCCTAGCAGTAACCAGGATATTATGCATATTGGCTGAAACATGGCTGTAAATCTTGAAAGGCCATAGGTTGTCTGACAATAAACTTAAAATCTTGAGAATGTGCCATTCATGCACCTATATTCTATATTATGGCAGTACACAGGAAACTGTTATAACATATCATCCCTAGGGAATTTTTAAATATTTTTTTTCCCATGGAGTAACTATAAAAGAATTCTAAAATTTAGGGGAGTCATTCGAGATGTTTGCTACAGCATTAGTGTTGGTGTCTTTGCTAGGTTATGGAGAAAGCAACCCACTGCAGGTTCATTTGAGTACAGACATAAACTTTAAAGTCGGACAGAAAGTTCTCCTTAAACTGAGCTTCACCAATGAAGGAAAAGAGGATATATTCTTATTCCATCAGGGTACTCCATTAGAGGGAATGGAGTCAGATTGTTTCAAAATAACAAGAAATAAATCGCCCATTTCCTACGACGGACCATTTTACAAGCGGTTGGCAGTCAACTCTCAATCGGAAGGCTCGACCTTGAAATTAAATGAAACTAAGTCAGTAATAGTGGATCTAAGCTCAGCCTACAGCGTCGGTACAAGAGGCAGTTATGCTGCCACTTTGCTCACCAAAATGTTCTTCTTTAGCGACGGCGCCATAATCAGCGCGGACATACAGTCACCGACAGTTGATTTCGTGGTAGATGGAGATGCCTCCGAGGGTGTCATCCTCACGTCAGGTGAACAACACCGCAGGAAGTGGGGAAACTACTCGAAAGAATTGGGACCCAGAAAAGTAGAATTGAAAGCTGGAAAGGTAAACTTAGGAGCTCCCAAGAGTGTGATTTATCTAGGCTCCTATACAGCCTATGATGTTTCTGAATCTAACGCCGCTTGGACAAAAGCTTACTCTAAATTAGTAACTGGGATTTCTGGATTGACCAACAATCCAAGCCATTATTATTATTGGTTTGGAATGTATCCTACAAGTACAGTATGGAGCAACACATTTAGTTTAGTAAAATCTTCAATGGAAGAAGACACTTTCAAATTGTATTTCCATGGCCGACATTGCAAGAGTAATGTTTACGCTTACACCTACGCAGGCTCTCGCACAATTTATTTGTGTGGTGCCTATATTTCATCTCCGGATAGTGGAGTTGATACCAAGTTTGGAACTCTTGTCCATGAGATGACTCATGATGTTGTGGCCACTAGGGATATAGCTTATGGACAACACGATGCTCGATATCTTGCACAGAACTACCCTACCCTGGCAGTTGAGAATGCAGACAATTATGTATACTACGTGGAGACTTTGTAATGTATGAAGTCTTTCATCATTACAAATAACTGATTCCTATTGTGTGAAAACCCATTTCCCCACTTGTTTTAGATTTGGAAGTATGTAGTCTAAGTAGACATTTTCAGCTTATTTCTAATTATGTTTAGTTTGTTGCATTATTTTTTTCATTTAGAAGTTGATTAAAAATATAGGTTAGCTTATCTGTGAATTACGGAAAGCATTCTTACTGTCAGAATGTCTGCTCCATAGATTAGCTACAGTAAAACTTCTATTAACGACCACTCCGAGAAGCGGCCGACCTCTCTGGAGAGACCAAATCACGCGAGTACATTTAGAACTTCCGAGAAGAAACCACCTCTTATTTCCGACCAGCGACCAATTTCTCGGTCCCATCTTGCTCAAAAGAAATACATTCGCCCCTTCTACGAGCGACCAGAGACCACACCTATTGAAAATTTGTGAAATTGCGGTATAAAAAAATAGCATACTACACTAGCACAGTATCCGGGGACAAAAGGTCTTCACTAAATGCCCGCTGAAAATTAGATGCTTCTATTTAATCATAACAAAAGTGCAGGAAATAGCGTAAGCAACCAATTATCGCCCAAGTTTTGACCCGACGGCGTAACTTACGCAAGGAAAATGCAACCGGCGTCAAACAACGTCCTAACGTTGGGGTAACTCTAGTCTGGCGTCGCCGACCCTTTCCCTTCTATTATTATTATGCGTGGGCGAAGGGACCCTTTTCCTTCGCCCACGCATAATAATAATAGAAGGAAAAGGGTCGGCGACGCCAGACTAGGGTAACTCTTCATTATTATGGAGTCCAACTTAGGCTGCTGTAACATGCTCCAACGCAGGACGCTATCGCCGTTTACGCGGCTCCTTAAAAACCGTTTATCGACCACGCGCATCAATCGACTACCCGTAGATTTTCTATAAACCAATTATCGCTCCCCGCGGTCCTTCTTCATAACTTGTAGCTACTTATATTAACTCTGCCCTTACCATACTATCATCTTGCAATTTGGTATTCAATAGTAAAAGATTGTTTCAAAAAGCAAAAGGTGTGAATAAATTAAAACTTCAAAAATTGTCATGATAGAAGTGTTAATGTGGTTATAGTTAGAATTATCAATGTGGCTATAGCTAATTGAGAACAAATAGTTTTTCTTTGAGAAATATAATCTTTATGCCATACATACATTTTTGATAGATCATCTAGACAGTATGGACAAATGCGATCCTTCCCTTCCTCATCTTTTGTACAGTCATCCACACATTCTTCGTGAAGCCACCTACCACACGCACACGCCAGCCAATCTGCACCAGTTCCTTCAGCCATATGTTGTTCGTATAAACAATCACATGTACAGCAAACATTGGGGTTAATTTCTCTTCCCTCTTGGACTGAGTTACTTTCTTTGGGTCTGTCACCAAAACGTTGCCGCTTTGTTCTCACTTCTTCACTGCACTTTCGTTTTCCTGTTGAATCCTCACAGGTTCTCTTTTCTTCTTCCTGCTTTTTCTTTCCTCTTGAATCATCACGTCTTCTCTTTGCTTCTTGCTTCCTCTTCGTTTCTTCTTCTTTTAGTTCTGCTTTCTTTTTTTCGCTCTTGCTCTCTTACAGCTTTTCTCTCAGCTTTTTTCTTTAACCATCTCGTTCCTGAATTGTTTGGACGCGCGCGGAAAAATCTAATCGTCGACCGCGGAATAGAGCATTACCGTTTTATTTTTTTAACTCGATGCTGGCTGGGAAAACCCCATAGCAACCATATATCACTAAATAGACTAAGAGTTTGGGATTCCCCTCATTTTTTGCTTGAGAAAATTGAATAATATTTAGGCCCTCTACTAATACTTTAAAAAAAAAAATTTCCCAAAAAAGTCCACTTTTCCCATCAATAATAAAAAATAAAAAAATAGAAATAATATTGTTTGATGTACTTTATACCAATATTATATTAGTTCAACAATAAAATATGTTGTTTTTTGTGTTTGGTGCTGATTGTGATCATGTAGGAGACATCTATGAGTGTCCACAAGGAACATATGCCATCGGACATCGAGCTCCACTACAAAACAATTTCATTTACACAAAAACACAGACAACAACGATATTTGTAATACAAACAACAAACTATTCATGATCCTATATAATTGCAACGTTATGATGTATTGTATGCAGTTGGGGGTGGGCTCCGAGTGTACTTCGCCACACCCATTTTTTGGAACCTACACTACTTTGATGCAAATTTTTGCATAAGAGTATACTTCTCACTGATGATCAGTGTTCGATCCTATGCACTAGCACTAAATGGTTCAGTTATGATAGGAACATAATGGGATACAATATCAGACTAAAAATAAATGCTTCCAAAATGTTCATTTCTATTCAGCTCCCAAAATTCTAGGGGGGGATCCCAGGGCTAGCCTCCCACTGTATGAACCCCTGGTATGTATACTCCACACTGTCCATGAGAGAAACAATCACCGTTGTATTGAGAAAGTGTAATTTGAAAATGAAAAGCAGTACAAGCACACACGTGGTATTCAACTTACCCGGCGTGGTGTCACAGACTAAACGATCCCTTCCAGGTTAGGATCCGGAACCTCCATACAATACCAAAAAAAACACAGACAACAATGATATTTGTAACATAACAGCTGGCCTCGCTGAATTGCCCCCCCCCCCTCCCCCAAACTGGACACCCAAATATCATTAAGTTGAAATGAAATTCGACTTGCTTGGTATGGATGATGTCACAGACCGAAAAAGACCCCCCGAGTTCGTTCTCTCCCAGAAAATAAATGTATAATGTATTATACATAAATTGACTGGTGTACACACACACAAACACACACATGAAATTTAAATTACATGGGCATAGTAGTCCCGATCCAAAAAGATCCAGAGGGTTAGATCCGGAAGTGCCGCTAGAATAACATTTCAACTCCACGCACACACATATACATCGAGCGTGAAGCTCCACTACAACACCACAAAAACACAGACAACGACAACAATGATATTTGTGTCACAATACATATTACAACTTTTACTTTTGGGATGTTCAGGGGGGGGAAGGGGCAGCCACAAATATCAAAGTCTGTGGTCCTTCACACAAAAGATTATGGAATATCAATGGGTGTGTTGTCCTCTTTCTTCCACTCACCCCCTACCTCATCCACCTGACTCTTCTTCTTCGGTGCCCGCCTTCTCCGACCGCGAGGACGTCCACAACTCGGAGCAGGAGAAGCCACTTCCTCTTCTTCATCACTGGAACCTGCTGCCTTCGTCTGTTTCATCATTGGAAGACTCAGGTCCGGCATCTTCTCCTTCATCACTGGAAGACTCTGCTCCTGTCGCCTCATCTGCGTCCTCTTCACAATCAGGGTCGGTAAAGGCAGCACTCCACCTTCACTCGGATCACAACTATATTTTGTATATGTGTACTACTTAAATTCTATCATTTCATCAATTTTCATATACATATGATAAATAAATGAAACAATTGATAATTTTATTTAACAAGAAAGTCTAGTAACTTTAGCTACAAGTTAACAGTGCCGTACTGCTGAATCCTGTGAATATCAGAATATTTCTTGGGACATAGTAGGTAGAATCGACTGATTTTAATCCTGTCTCTTCAGAAGAACGCCTCACCAGTTTGCGTTTTCCATCTGCTGTACATTATCTGCGCATAAGAAACATAAATATAATTGAAAACAGACGAGATGAGCTGTACAGCGCCCGAAAAACTCCATAAACTTCACTAAATTTCTTTTTTTCAAGTTACAGTATTAATGCGCACCTGAGCTACCGCCCCTTTTTCACGTGCAGCCTTGACGTTGCTTTTCCAATTATTCCTGCTTTTTTTCCCTTCTTTTTCTTCTAGTATTCGAAGTGAATCTAGACTAGTTAAGAGTTTGACACGTGGTAGACTTCTTTCAGCACGTCGTGGAGTGGAGTCCACTGGAACTTGGAGGTATTTTGATACCACATTTGAAGAGTCCTTCGAACTGACTGTTTTACTTGCACCACCTGAAATTGCAGCATCAGGACTATGCCATGAAGATGCTTCTGCAGGACTAGACATTAGCTCCAATAGGACTTTGACCTGAAGTAGCTCCTGAAGGACTAGACACTGGAGTAGCTCCTATAAGACTTGGCCCTGGAGTAGCTCCTATAAGACTTGGCTCTGGAGTAGATCCTGAAGGAGGACTAAACACTGGAGTAGCTCCTATAAGAATTGGCCCCCCTGGACCTCCTGAAGGAGGACTAGACACTGGAGTAGCTCCTATAAGACTTGGCCCTCGAGCAGCTCCTGAAGAACTACACATGGGAGTACTTGAAGTAGCTTCAGGTGGATTAGAAAGTGTGACAGCAGGACATAAAGGAGTGACATCGTCAAACTGACTTGCTACAGACTGCAGGACACAATCACCAGCAGAAATAAGGTTGTAACGATCACTGGGTAAAGCTTCTGGATGGTGTGTTTTAAGCCAGCTGACATAACAAAGATCTGAATAGAGATTATATCCTTCCTCATATCGACATTGAAAGGGTCTTCTTGCTCACTTGTGAAATATCCAAGTTCTGGTGTTCCTACGTATAGGTAAAATTGATAATTGTATGTGTAAAAATACGTTTATTTTAGTTTTAGCTACATTGACACTATTAAGTATTTATGAAATTTGTGTATTGACTGGCTTACTGTACCACATTACATCACATTTAAGACTACCATATAAATTCATTCCATTTTTTGTATGCAAACACTAATTCCCCATGTTATAGCTTAAAAACCCCCTCACATTCTATTATTTAACTAGCCAGCTAGCTGGCTAGTTAGCTACTCACCAGAATGAAGTGAATTTGCTGGTGTCAGTTTATGGGCTGACTCAACACACTGCAGTTCACATGCTCCTTCAGCAGATGGAAGATCTAATGCTGTTTCACTTGATGACATTGCACACTCCCCATTACTGCCATGTGACAATTCTTCCTCATCATCGTCTTGTTCATCAGGTTGAGTATCATTTTTGTCACTGCTAGTGTCATCAGTTGGAATAGAAATGGCAGATGGATCATATGGGAATATTCCAGAAGTCTTAAAACCAGCAATTATATTTGATGGAATGAGAGACTTCAACCATGCTTGAGAAAACAGCATGTTGAAATTGAATCGCGTGATAACCTTTCCAGGGTGCTTCTGAAAATAAGTGTGGCATACTGCTGTCCATTTACTCTGAACACTCCACAATCTAGCGGCTGTGATTCATGAGTTGTATGTGGAGGCAAACATAGCATAATAATATTGTGTGCTCTTGCAAACCGAATGACATCTGGCTGGTAATGAGTACTATGTCCATCAAGTAGTAGCCCAGGAACTGCATATTGAATAAAATGCTCTACCATCCACCCTTTGAATAAGTCTGCATTGATCCAACCTGTATCACTCAAACCATATCTTGTTCCAGGTACTTCATCTTTTGTCCAGGCATGATTAAGATTTTGGGCATCAAAAATTATCATTGGTGGAATGGCTTGGCCTACTGCACTAGCACAAGCTACTACAGTTACTTGCCCCTTTTTGCCAGATTGCCGATATCGAATTTTTTTGGACCCGGTCTTCGCAACAACATTAGGAACTTTATAATCAAAAGGAATGCCAGATTCATCTATATTATAGACTTGAGCTGGTGCTGAACGCAATCCATGTTCATCCAAAACATCCTTCAATAAAGAAAAATATTGCTCCATTGTTTCCTTATTGATAGCATTCATTCTAACGTGAGCTGTACTATCACTCCGGAGTGACAAATCACCCTGGCGCTCAAGAAATCTATTCCACCACCCGTGAGTAATGTAACCCTTTTTCAGCATAATTTTGTCTCTAGCTACAGATTCAGTTATATGCATCACATCTTTTCGTGTTTTACCATACCCTACAGTGGCACATGTCTTCAAAAAAGAGCTAAGTTCACCTTCTTCTTCAGTACACAGATATGGTTTTGGACCACGTTTAACACCATGCTTTACACGACCACTCACTCTGTCCTTTAAAGTAGATGCGGGAACTCCATGGTCACCAGTAGCCCTATTTATCCCTGCACCATGTACTGCTTTTAATGCTGCTCTCATCTGTTGATCAATCCATTGTTTTCGCTTCACAGACTGCTCCGGAGCGTGTTTACTCGTTAATGCTGACCGTAGTTGAGATTTGCGCTTGGTCAAGCGCTTCCTCTGACTTTTTTTGGCATGGCTATATATCAAACCTGCTCTACACTCTCGCAAACAGCCAAAAACTGGATCCTTTCTCTTCGTTAAACAGCTGGTTGGCAACCCCATTTTTTTCCGTGCATGGGATATTTCAATGGCCGATAATTGATGTCGCTCTAGACGTTAATTGATGTCGGTCAATAATTGGTTGTTTACGCTAATATTCACTGGACAGCAAGTGCTACTAGGAAAAATCACCTGGCTTGCTACCAAAATAAAGACTGGTGTAGTTCGTTGCAAATATCCCTCAAACAATAAAAACATTTTTTTTTACAGAAAAATGTATCTCCAGTGGCAGCATATCCTTATCAATATTGTGGTGGAGAAATAGCCAAGTTAACTACTAGTAGAGCCATAAGAAGGCAATTGAGACTTCAGAAGAAAAACTTTCTTGTAAGATGCTTGTCATCAGGACACCTTTCAGATAACCACAACAAGACATGCATCAATTAATGAATGTATGTTTAACTCAATTTTCCCTAACTCTTTATCACAATTTACAAAAGAACCTGTGAGAAACGACCAACCTCTGAAAAGAGACCAAAAGTCCTGTCCCCGATTTGGTTACTATTTGGAAGTTTTACTGTAATTATACAAACATGCTACATAATGACTACAATGGTGCAATACACAGGGGCCAGCAGTAATATTGCCAAGGGAAGCATTAAAGGTTTAACTGATACTTTCATTAATGTTCTATGATAACTTGGAAAATGAAGGTACAAAGTCTTACAGTGGGTGTGGTCTTATAAAAACCTGGGTGAGGTGATAGCCTGCCTGCCTCATCATGTGCTTAGCCTATGATACATGATAGAGTGTTGTAATGGGGACAATAAAAACAGACAAAATATGATCTCATTTAGTTAATTTTCATTAGAAGTGTTTTTGCTTGTCCAGTATTATAGAGAATCTTTGTGGGGATTTCTCAAAGGGCAGACAGGTGCTGGCTCTGGTAGCAGCATTTGTAGTGGTTGTGTAAGGTTACAGCTCCTTAGGCACAACAGAGACCTTTGCTATTACTAATAATAATAATAATAATAATAATAAAAATAATAATAATAAAAGTAATAACAGTAATTATAATAATAATAATGATAATAATAACAATAATAGTAAGGACAATAATAACAATAATATTATTAATAATAATAACAATAATAACAACAATAGTAACAATAATTGTGTGGGTTCCCCACGCAACCGTTATTGATGCCTGCACTCTACTGTGCACTGTGTACTTTCTGGTGCTTGTGAACTCTACTGTGCACTGTGTACTTTCTGGTGCTTGTGAACTGAGCTGGACTCTCACACTTCATTCACTGTGTGTTTGTGTGTTTGTTTGGTGTGTTTGGTTTTTCATGCAACATGCCTGCAATTTTTGGTTTTGTACAAGTGCTGTTCTGTCTAAGTTTGAATTATACCAACCTAAGCCTAACTTGCTTAACTTTCCATAGCTACTCTTAGCCATCTGCTTCTCAACACTGTTGGGTGGTCCTTTTCTTCTATTACTTGAGCTCAGGGATTTACACCCCTGAACATCATAATTATAATAATAATAAAAAAATAATAATAATAAAAAATAAAAAATAATAATAGTAACAATAACAACAACAATAATAATAATAATATTAATAATAATAATAATAACAACAATAATAATAGTAAATTAGTGATGTGCTTGAGCACAAATATTGAGCGAGCCTGCCTAGTTAGGCTACATAAACTACAGTATTATACTTTAGCTTAGTTCATGCAAAAAAGTAATATTACCACTAATATTACCAAACAAAATTACTCTCTTAACTCACTTTCCTGAATAGTAGTAAATCTGTACTATCCAATTTAAGCCATTTTGACTACCTCAATTACCAGTAACTGGAACAAGCTCCATGCAAGCTCTACCAAAAAAAAAACATACCTATGCAGGTTATTTCTGTAATTTTTTGTCAAATTATGGAACTACCACTTATATCAGAGGCACTTGACATCCAACAAGCGGCATTTAGCTGCGCTGAATAACGACGCAAAGTCTTGAAATTACGTCTGGTAAAGGGATTTCAATGTCATAGTAACCAGTCACATTAACTTTCTGGGATTTGAAAAGGAATTGTCTCACAATTTGGAGCCTAAGTTTCAGGTTAATTCTGTTGTATAAGAAAAAGTCTGGTCAAGCCTAAAAAGTCATGTTTTTAGAAGAAAAAAGGCACCTGTGTTGGCATTCAAGGGGCATACTACCAAAAATACATGTACTAGTGATGTGCTTGAGCACTAATACCAAATAAACCTGCATTGTTAAGTTACATAATACTACAGTATGTTACATAATATACTTCCACTTGGTTCATGCACTAAAGTATATAGAAGTTGACCATTAATTTTACCAAACAAATACAGAATTACTCTTTATTTCAATTTCCTGAATAGTGGTAACTTCTGTAGTATCTATTTTAAGCCATTTTGACTACTTCCATTACCAATAACTGGTGAACTAGCTCACAGCCCCCAAAAAACAAAAAAACAAAAAAACAAAAATTTTGCAATTTAGCTACCAAATATGTAACTACGTACTTACCTCAGCTTCTCCCAAGTAATGGTGGCTTCCTTAGTATTAATATTTAGCCATGCTGGCTACCAGTGGCACTTGACAACGACCAGGGGCATTTAGCAGACCCCCAAATAACGACAAAGTTTTGAAATTACATTTGGTAAAGGGTTTCAATGCCATAGTAACCGTCGCAGTAACTTTATGGTAGTCTGGCGTAGCCAGACCCTTTACCAGACGCTACGCTACATGTTGTGATGAAGTGACTCAACTGGTTGTCGCCAGGAATCGAATGCAGGGCCACTGGCTTCAGCCACCAGTGCTCTAACCACTGAGCTACAACAACCCTCGACCTCCAAGACCTTCACATTTTTCCTGTATACTGTTGAGCAATACCGTTTGCTGCAGTTGTCTCATACTCAACGAGCAAAAGTTGAAAATTTCTTTAAGCATGCAAACCATTTGCAACACATTTTCCTTCTTGTTGATGTGTTGTATAATTCCAATTGTATTTTTCTGTGCTATTTTTACCAGTTCATCATCTCCAATCTCACAAAATTATAAGTTACTTGTGCAAAATCCAATTATTACCTTCATTTACAATTAGGCTTGTAAAAAGGGAACTGAATTACATTAGTGATTTATAATGGAAATTGTCCATCCTATGACTTAAGCCAAGTATGTTTCTGTTTTTTTTTCAGTCCACTCATTGGATTACAGATTCACATGTAATCTAGAGTAACCCATTCTGCTTGTCCTGAAGGCTTATACAAATTTTAATTGAGAAATGGGACTGATAAACACATGCAGACAGATATATTGAGTCTACTCTAACTTTAAATCATAGAACACTTTTCTTGCTTTAATTTATTTCAGACTGGCTGCTTTTAAACCTACTCTGACTTGTATAACCCATTCATTGACAAAAAGTGCTTATAGGCACTTATGGATAATGTAATGCATATTTTTTCCCCTAAACGACAAATGTTAAAGCTTAACTTCCATCAAGAGCATGGCTACTAATGTTCTATTACTTATATCCTTAGAATAATAATAGATATTTTCGTAGCTAAGTTAATCAGGCTTAAACAATAACTTGACAGCGGTTAGAAATATGGCCAGAAATGTTTGTTCAACTGGGGTGGTAGATATCATCTGCAATGCAACTACTTATCAGAGAGAGAAACAGAGAGGAAAGGGTAGAAGAAATATATATCTACTGTGGGTAAAGAATTGAGGTTAGATGGTAAGACTTGCTTGCTAAAGCAGTTGTTCCATTACTTGTTAAAGAAACTGCAAGTTTTCAAATTGAGTGCCACTAGAGTGCTGTAAGTGGCAAATATACCAGCAGCTATAATCATGTCAAAGAAAAGATGAAAGTCGATATTCCAGGTAAGATAATCAGCAATTTACATTGTACATTCATAAAAAAAAGTAAGAAATAGTTTTCCAGGTAAGTATCTAAGGATGATGTTTTTTTCTTTAGTAAGCTCAGGTGTACAAGGTGTTAAATTAGAAATGTGAAGTATAAGTAAGGGAATTGCTAGAGGGAAGTGTGTAAGTGTGAGGAGAAGGACTGGAATTATAAGCCTTATATTCTTTTGTTCTTTGTTGCTCTTTTGCCGAGTTTGCAGTCACACCTTCCTGGTTGACTGTGGCCAACAGCATTGCTAATCGTGCACAAAAAAGTATTATTACTGCATTGGAATGCATACAGATCACGTTGTTAAGATACTATTATGTTATGGTCACCATAACAACTAGATGGTTTGTTGCTAGGCTACAAAAATTGACCACAAATATTGAACAATACATGTACTTTCACATTATATATGATTGCTAGTTATTTTTTGGACTCCTGATTTTATATTAAATTTTAAACGGTACAACAATGCTCACTGTTTTACAGTTATTTATTTCAAAGTGAATTCCTACAATTGTGTCTGCTGTCGGGGTTCTCCACTGATCCGTGGATGCTGGAAGGCCTCGCACTTGGTAACAGCAAGTCGCTGCCACCAGAATGACTAGATCTCTAGCGGGTCGCTGCCACTGCGCCAGAGGCAAGGATTCTTGCTTAACTAGAGTTTAGTTTAATCTAACATTAAAATGACTTACAAAAACTCAACGACTTAAATACAAGAAAACCCCAGTGACAACATATGATGCATAGATTGACCAAATATGACTAAATATGGAAATAACTGAAACACGACGTAACACACATACATACACATAAATCTGTTCCCACAAACTCAAAAGCACAAACATCTCGTGGCTAATGAACACAATCAACAAATGTTTCTGTACACAAACATATACAGCTTCTTGTGCCTTGGTTCTTTCCAATGTGGGCTGACTCCTGCTTTAGCCCACATCTCCCCCCTCCTTCAAAGATTGCTTGTTCCCCTCTGTAACTTCGTCTCCTTCATTGCTGAAACAACGGCTTAGCTCGTCAGCGACACCGTTCGATCTGCCGGATCTGTATTCCATCTTGAAGTTGTAGTCAGCCAACTTGAGTGCCCATCCATAGACGCGTCTGTTTTCTTGCTTCCCATCCTTCAAGTTCAGGAGACCCTTGTGGTCCGTTACCACCACAAAACTCTGTCCGTACAGGTAGTAGCCGAAGTGTCTGACGGCCTCGTACACAGCTAGGCCTTCTAGCTCCTGTGCACTGTAGCGTATTTGTGCACCCCTGAGCTGTCTCGAAAAGAAGGCCACCGGCAGCTTCTCTCCATCCCGAATCACCGATAGCGCCGCTCCAACTCCCGTGGAACTAGCGTCACTCTCTAACAAAAACTTATCACAAACATTAGGTACACACAAACTAACAGCGTTACACAATTCCACACATAATGACCTGAAGGCCTCCAACATAGGCCCCGACCAACTCACCCTACCATCCGAGAGAGCTGACGTGTGGGGTGTAAGGAGAGCAGACCAGCGGTGGAAGCCCGCAATGAACCTACGGTAATATCCCACCATACCCAGGAAGGCCCGAAGTTGCTTCCTCGTCTTTGGCAATGGATGGTCAGCGATCACCCCAACCCTCGCAGCTGGCACGGAGATCATACCCTCCCCAACAACATGCCCCAAAAATTCCAAATACCTCTTCCCAAGCTGCATTTTTTTCGCTTACATGTCAGCCCAGCCTCTCGCAACACACCAAACAACAACCTCAAATGCCCCAAATGTTCTTCCCAATTCCTCGACACGACTAGAATATCATCAATATATACCTTACTGAATGACTCACACCCAACTAGAACTTTCTCCATCAAGCGTTGGAATACCGAGGGGGCATTTGTGAGCCCGAACGGCATCCTACGAAACCGAAACTTGCCGAACGGGCAAGTGAAGCAAGTCTTGTCCCTGTCCTTCTCTTCCACTACAACTTGATAGAAACCCTTTGCGAGGTCGACTTTTGAAAGTACTCTTCCACTCCCTACCAACTCCATCATTTCCTCGAGCCCTGGGATGTAGTAGGGCTCACGTCTTGTAATGGTGTTCACCTTCCGGTAGTCCACGCACAGACGGATCGAACCATCAGGCTTCCTGACTGGAACGAGAGGAGACGCCCAGCAGCTGTCACATCTCTCGATGATGCCTTGTTCCTCCAATGTATCCAGCTCTGCCTTGACTTTCTCTCGAATGCCTAGCGGCACTGAGTAAGGCGTTTGTCTGATGGGAGAATGATCTCCCGTGTCTATTGTCATAGTCACCCTTTCAGTGTTTCCTGGTCGGTCAGAAAACACGTCAGAGAAGTCGTCGAGAAGTCTCGTCAACTCACACTCAACACACTCTTCTCCTCACTAACTTCATCTACTACTACATCCACTCGATTCACACTCGCACGCTCCTTAAATCCCTTCAAGCAATTCACATGTACCACACGAAAATGTCTCTCCTTTCCCTCTCTCGCCACCTTGTAATTAACTATCCCCTTTCTCTCTAACACAACATACGGCCCTTCCCACGAATCTGATAGCTTACTATTCAACCCCGGAATCCTGTACAATACCTTATCCCCTCTCTTGAACTCCCTCAACTTTGAACCCCTATTTGCATATTCCATCCTACCCTTTCTCTCCTTCAACATCTTAACCGCCGCACACTCTCGCATAAGTTCTAACCTCTCAGCCATGCACAGGACCCACTCACACACGTTCAACTTGGCACCCTCCACCTCAAACAACCCATGGTAGAGGGCATCTAAGGGTGTACGAACCCTAAAACCAAATACCAAGTCGAATGGTGACATGCCGCTGTCAGCATGGGGCATCTGTCTCAGGACATACAGCACAAAGTTGACCTGTCCACCCAATCAACTCCCTTCTCAATACATTTACCCAGAATGCCCTTAAAGGTCCCGTGCATTCTCTCAACAGTTCCGTTTGTAGCTGGGTGGTAAGGGGAAGTTCTCACTCTCTCAACTCCCATGAGCTCACATAGCTCCTTCATCAACCTCCCACAGAACTGTGCACCTTGGTCGGAGAGGATCCTCTCAGGAATGCTAGTCCTGGAGAAGACCGTCCACAGACCCTCGGCAACGGACTTGGCAGTGACACTCCTAAGGGGCACCGCCTCGGGCCACCTGGTGGCAAGACAAACACACGTAAGGAGGTATCGACACCCCCCTTTCCCCTTTGGCAATGGCCCAACTAGGTCTATGGCTACAGACTCAAATGGCTCCGTGAGCACGGGCCTCTCTACTATCGGAGCCTTCCTCGGTTTGTGCTTACTGCGTACCTGGCAGATCTCGCACGACCCACAATGCTCACACACATCACGAACCATCCCTGGCCAAATGAAATACCTACCAATGATCTTAGCCACTTTCTCTCCGCTCAAGTGACCGCCCTTTTCATGCCCCATCTCCATGATCTTACGTCTGTAACTACTCGGCACCACCAACACATCCCTAAATATTTCCCAGCACACATATTGCGATTTCACCAACACTCCCCTCTTCCACTCAAAGCCTCTCTCCTTTGCATCTCCTAACTCACACCATCCCTTCAAGCTACTATCTTCCCTCAACTCCTTCCTAAACTTGTCACTGTCATCCCCCTCACTCACAAACCCAATCTCACTTGCTAATTTTCTCACAGTCTTCTCAGTCTCACTCCCACACTCACTATCTTTCTCCAAAGCTATTGGTATACCCACAGCTTCCTCACTGCTCTCAGTCTCAACTACCTCTGACGGTAAAGGGCTACCGTTCACCTGGGGCTTGTCAGTCTCAGCTGAAGCTTCGATGTCATCCGCCCCATAACCCTCCCCCACCCTACTCTCAGCTTCGGGCGTTATTAAGGGGTCGGGCTGGCTACTAGGTCCCTGCCCACTCTCACTCTCAAGGGGCTCCACCCCCTCTGGAGCAACAGTGCTCCACAAATCTTCCACCAGAATGTCGTTCTCACAGCGCTCAAGCTCAGCTAGCTCTCTAGCCTGACTTCTGGTAACAACCTTCACATCTGCAGCTACATCACTACTACCCTTAGTCTCACTCAAAGCTCTTCTGAATGCCTCAACCTCCTCAGAGTTGAGAACATCAAACGGTACAATACACATAACATCCTCCCCCACTCTTTCCTCAATCACTGCAAGTTTTGAAAATTTAATTCCGCCCAACTCATAATTCACTACGGTGCTCTCATGCACGCTCGTACGTCCATGCACGTCGGCGATGTGGACTTTGCCGCACTCGACATTGTCACTCGTCACCAGAGATCTCGGGACCACCCCCACATCTGCCCCGGAATCTATCAGCACTTTACTACGCACCCCATTCACACACTCCCAAGCAACATTCCCTTTCTGCACACCCATAACAATCTTGGAGACCTTCCCCACTGGTACCTCCTTCTTTATCGCTGGCCCCACTTTCTTCTGACTACAATCCACGCTCCTATGACCCATCTTCCCGCAATTAAAACACATTAGCGAGCGAGGAGTATAACTACCCTGCCCTGCTCGACCACTATTCCCACTACTACTTTTATTTGGACATTCCGTGGACCTATGTCCTGCCACCCCACAGTTAAAACACTTCAACTGATACCCACTATACCTCTCTCCTAACTTCTCCCTATTCTCACCCGTCGTCCTATTCTCACCCCCACTATAACCACTGCTGTTCCTGGGAAACTGCCCATCACCTGCCCCTAAGGGTTTGTAATAGTTACCTCGCTGTCTCCCAGACAGCCAATCCTCCAGTGCCTCCCTCAGCGCTCCCCAGTTCCCAATCTTTCTCAATTCTAAAAACGTTTTGCCATTCTGCGGCAACACCCTCCTTAGCAGTGCCAATGCAATAGCTCACACACAGTCATCAACTGACTCACAATTTTGGCATGCACCCCCCACAATCCTCTTGAGCCACTCACTGATCTCCCCAGCCGATTTGGCTTTGAAAAACTCCCCCGTAACCTCGAACAGTTGGTTCCCATAAGTGATTGCGGTTTCCCCCACCGCCTTCAACAAAATCTTCTTAAGCTCCCCATACTTTGCCTTACTATCCCTAGCCTCCTCTAGCCTAACACATAGTCTCTCTGGTAGTCTCGGATACAACCTTTCCCCCCATTCTTTCTCCTTCACCTCGCTTTCTCTCATTATTCTTTCATACTTATCTAAGTACGCACTCAACTCTACCCCCTCCTTATACATGCCTAACCCCTTCAACTTCTCTTGTAACAAGTCTCGTCTGTCACGGGCGAGGTCGTCTTCTAGTTTGTTTGTCCTGCGTCTTTCTGCTTCATCTCTCCTTCTCTCTGCTTCTATTTCACGCCTTGTCTCAATCTCCTCCCTCCTCCGCTCTGCTTCTTCTTCCTTGAGCTGGCGGAACATGTTGATCATCTCCCCCCTCCTTGTCTCCTCAGCCAACCTCCTCTGTTCCCGCTCAAACTCGTCCCGCTCCGTCATAAACCTTACTAATAGAGACGTTTCACCTTCCTCCTCTTCCTTCCTCTTCGCCATCCTCTTCTTAGACACCCGCTCTGGTGCAGCTCTCCCCTCTTCCTCTTCCCTGCTTCCGCTAGCACCTTCCATCTCTTCCTCCGACAGCTCGCCTCCTGGTAATTGACCTCCGACGGCCGCGTCAGGTAGGGCGATCTGATTGACTCCGCTGGGTGGTGGGACGGCTTGTATACTTTCTCTACGTTCACTGCAGGCAACCTCCGACTGGCCTTTCTCCCGGTATCCCCGGTGCCAGTCTCTGTCATGGGGGGCGAGCAAACTCGGTGCCCGCGAAGGAGAACCAACTGTGATAAAAAAAAATTAAAATGGATACAATGAAACACCGAATAAAGATAAACGCGCACAAGGACTTTTACAGATAAATTCCACACACGCTAAAACTGTTCACAATTCACAAAACACTGAGTGGACACTAGACCACGAAAGGTTGGAGCAGTCAGATGCCTCTGCCGCCCTGTAGCCTTCACTGCCGTAGCAATTGGGCGAGTCTTAGTAGTTAGCTTTCTTTAGCTTGTCAGACGTCTCTGACGTAGGGATGTCTCCCACTGGTTCTTTATTCGTTTGGGATGGGTTGGGATATCTCCTCTCCAAGTCCCTGTGGTCCCGGTGGAATATCTTCTCTTCCGGATCCCACCGCTGCCACCAATGTGTCGGGGTTCTCCACTGATCCGTGGATGCTGGAAGGCCTCGCACTTGGTAACAGCAAGTCGCTGCCACCAGAATGACTAGATCTCTAGCGGGTCGCTGCCACTGCGCCAGAGGCAAGGATTCTTGCTTAACTAGAGTTTAGTTTAATCTAACATTAAAATGACTTACAAAAACTCAACGACTTAAATACAAGAAAACCCCAGTGACAACATATGATGCATAGATTGACCAAATATGACTAAATAATATGGAAATAACTGAAACACGACGTAACACACATACATACACATAAATCTGTTCCCACAAACTCAAAAGCACAAACATCTCGTGGCTAATTAACACAATCAACAAATGTTTCTGTACACAAACATATACAGCTTCTTGTGCCCTTGGTTCTTTCCAATGTGGGCTGACTCCTGCTTTAGCCCACATCTGCCCCAACAGGGTTCTTGCTATGCTAGTTTCTGGTTTCACATAAAAATTGTCAGCAAAATAATTATATACCTATATGAGGTGTGGGCATATTATTCTGTAGAATAATCATTGTTTAACAAAAATAGGATTATTTTAATTTCTACAATTTAGTTCGCATAAATATCATTAGAAATTACATTGAGATGATAGATCAGTACATACATGGTTTTATTTGATTATTAGTACAAAATATATTTTCTGCAGCACCAATACAACTTATATATAATTTGGACACGGACCCCTACCAGGAAGTACTTCGCGTTACTCCAGGAAGGGATAACTGTGTTAACGGTCCACCATTATTTCATCTGGTCAATTGTACTCCTCCTACTGTATTGTCTGATAATAATACTGGTCCTACAAATCCTGATTTAATGAAATCTGCAGATGGTCTACAATTTGTGGCTTGGCTAACTGATGATAATGGATTTTTTACTGGTTTTAGTATTATACTTATTTCACCATTTCTGGTCTATTCTATTCATTACACATGTATAGCTATAGATCAAAACTCTGATCTTGGAGTATCAAATATTGGAATGCACAGAATAGACCCTTTTAGAACTATCATCCCATTAAAATATGAAATAATAGGAAATAGTCAAATATCTCAAAGTAATAGCAGAGTTATGTTATTGGTATTGCGTCTACAAGAACATATTTACCATGATCATTTCATAATTAGATGGAATCATATATTTCTTCATAATATTACCATACTGTTATTGAGTGAAATAACACTGTGTGGTGATTTTGTCGTATCTCCACTATATTCCATGCCTAACATCTCCTTCCAAAATCCAAGTGTAGATAATAATATTGTTAATGCTACTCAGTCTGGAATGATTACAATGAACTGCACTGTTTCTAAGGATGGCCATTTTGTGTGGCGATGGAGAAAAGTACCTATCATTCTATCTAATTCTGACACAGGAATAAGTATATTAACAACTTATTCCACTAGATCTAGTATCATCACTATTCAATCTGCAACACCAGGCTTCTATCAGTGTGAGGTATCTCATGCAACTAACGACAAATACTTCTCAAAGACTTTCACAATGCTAGCTCAGAGTAAGTCTTGATAATAGAATTAGACAGCTAATAATCAATAAACTTGTAATTGCTAGTTCACAACTTATTGACTTGTTGCTACATATTATATTTACTCATTAGTATAAGAGCCTCTATATTGTCTAGTATTAGGTTTAGTTGAGCAAATATTTTATTATCTTGATTGAATATTAATAATAATCTTCCCTACATATGAGGCTTATAGAAACTGTCTTGTGTAATATTCAATCATTTATCAACCTGTCCATCAAAAGTCCTGTCCCACTTTAGAATATCTTCTTTCCTTTATTATCCTTGTATTTTCCCATGTTTTAACTGTAAGAATTGCTACCACAGTCACATGATTAAGTATCTTTATTAATTTTTACCTCCAGCATTCTTAAAATTTAGCATTGTTACAGCTCAGCAACATGCATGTATGTTTGTTTAGACAACAAGCTGAAGTCGTGAGATGCAAAAAAAATCTTAAATTGAATTATAGTAGTCAATAGTAACACTGGAAAAACTGGTGTAATCTTTCAGTAGCTCTTATAGTCCACCATTCATTATTTACATAGAAAGTTAGCCAGTTTAGATAAATCCCGAAAGCTATCTGGTCTTTAACAGGTCACATTATAGCCATTAATTTCAATACTCTATCATGCTCTCTACTATCATCCAATCATGCATTCATATAGATATTATTGACTTGAAATTATATATCCCTGATAGTATTAAGTTTCATTGTGGTCACTCGCTAATGAATATTATCCATGTAATATCAATTAAAAATGCTTAGCAGCTCTGCTTTGGACAAATTCTAGAGCATAGTTAGTTCATGTCTGCTAAGTTGACTATATCAAAGCAAACTATTATTCACTTTTTCGGAATTGGTATAGGTTCCCTGCGAGATATAATACCATGTAAAACTGTAGTATTCGGGATAATAACACAAGCGAAGCAAGAAAACTTTCACTAGGCAAAACCAGTGAAATTTCTCGCCGCATGAGTGCTATTTATCCAAATACCACAGTTTTCTGTGCTATCGTATGTTAATATAAAAGCTAATTATAATAGTTCATTTCTGCAGCTAAGAAAACCATAATCTATTTCCGTCAAATAAATATTTCATCCCGGTTCCACTATTTCTTATTTTTCCTACCGTTTCTAAATAGCGTTTCCCTGGAATTTTGTCGCGACATTGCCTAGAAGGAATTAGCTAAGTGTAGCAAGGCTTTAAAGAGATTGCCATGACAAATCAGATCATTATTTCAGTTTTCCACTGCTGTAGTATTTTTGTATTGAAAAAATTACTCAGCTATTTAGATTAGGTCTCTAACAAAAATAATGATTTTTTTGTAGATAAGGGGCATTTCACTTAGTGCTATTATGGCTCAAACCCTACCTACATAGTTTTATAACTAGTTTTCAACTTACGAGTTTGCATCGAAGTAATATAAAAATAAACTGTTATTATTGGTACAAACCCATAAGGACAAGGATTATCTTCAAATTATATAAATAGCTAGCTAAGATTTTTTGGGAATAATAAATTGTTTTGTTGTAATTTATGTTGAATTTCGCTCAATTATGTTTTGTGCTAGTTAGAATAGTGCAATATTTGTAATAATTTATGAAATCGATTAATTAAAAAAAAAAATTTTCTGAAAAGATTTACAGGACATAAGAATTACTCCTGATGAGTTTTTAGGAAGTTACAGTGTCAGATTTTCTAGAGGGTGTCAAACTTTCAGGAGAGTTGTTCATTGCAGCATACCAAGCATTCTATCGGATGGAGAGAGAGGACCTTTGGAACCCGACTTAACTAAAGAAGATAACAGGAGACATTTTGTGGCATGGAACTCAAGCAATCCAACACCATATGTTTTTTTTACACCTAAAATGTCTCCACTCAGAATTTCTGGTATTTAACTGTCTATTTTAAACAGTCCCAGAACTAATAATAGGCATACCAAATTTTACTATATATGGAGCAATCACGCAATATTCTGAAGTGGAGCTGGAACATGATATCTTCCACAACCACTTATTCACCGAAGAAGATCACACTGTGCGACAGATCGTTTTAAATATAATCAACCCAGAACCACATATATTTTATGAGTTGAAATGGAATTTCAACAATCTCTACAACATTGATTGGTTCTTGCTGAGTGAAGTGATTTTACACACAACTATCTCGTCAACAAGAAATCCTGCTCGCACTACTACTGCCTCATTTACATTAATAACTTCTACTTCTGGGCATGTCCTTCCAGATGGCTCTATCAGACTCAACTGTATGACCAGTGGAGATGGAGTATTTAAATGGACATGGACATTCAATGACAGCGTCATCACTGATATGAAAATATATACAACTGACATGTCTAGGACTGGCATATTAATAGTACCACACAGGCAGCAAATTGATTTGCTTTATGGAAAATATGGTTGTGTGGCGCGAAGAAATTCAGTCATGACTTATTCCAAAGAGTATATATTACAGTTTGGTAAGTGTACTGATCCTTAATGATGTTATTATGTACCATTATAACAATGTTATTGACAATTTCATTAGCTAAGCTAACTCTCAATATTATAGTGTTTTGAGTACACAACAAGTTCTGTCATAATTGTTAATTATTTTTGTAGATCAAGTATTTGCCTACTGGACTCCAGCTGGTTCACTACTGGCATATGAATCTAACATTTACAACATCTGTATTGCACTATCTACTTTGCATTCAGTAATGCCACAACTAAGAGTGATGCAATTATCTGCTATTGATGCTACGGCTCAAAGTAAGTCAATTATAATGACTGACATTGATGATAATAGCAAAGTGACGAGGAAACATGTGGCCTATTACTGGCTATGTAAAGGACACTGACAGACCTAATTGCTAAATTGAGACAGATTTGCTGCTATTAGTATGAATTAACTGATACATTATGTAAGCTTGCTTTACTTCATCAAAAATTTAGCTGTTTACCCCTTTGAATTAGGTTGTCTCTGACATGATCAGAATGTTGCAAATGATATTCATTTTTTTGTTCGAATCATTAAAACACTATTTGTTTAACTATGTGTACACCCTAGGCTGCAGTGTAGTTTTTACTTAAAAATCTATTGACCAATAGTTAAGTCACAAAAAATACAAGGTAATCTTGCATTAGTATATTCATGAACGAGTGTATTTGTGCGTGTGTGTGTGGTCTATTTTTTGATTATTCAGGTAAAGGATCTTTCATATCTTGGTAACTATTCACAGCAGTGACTTTGAAGCCACACCTCTAGCAAGTCAAATAAGCTATAGCAAATGGCTAGAATTGTTCTTTTTATAAATTTAATTTTTCAGTATTATTATTACATTTAGTTGTTTATTAAATGTTTGTTATCAGATGTTCTATTCTTTAGCAAGTAGCTGTTTTTATTACAAAAAATTCTAGCCATTTATTTGACTTCTTGAGGTGTGGCTTCAAACACACAACAAGCTGCTGTGAGTAGTTACCATAACATGAAAGACACTTTACCTGAAAAATGTTATATTTTGGTAACTGAGAGTTTTGTTGTCCTCAGCTACTGGCTTTTTTACATTTAAAAAATTAGGGGTGTGTTCAGCACAAATAGTAAGCGAGCCATTGTGCACAAGTAATTCACACAAGGTAGAATCTGACAAAAGATGATTACAAAATCTGATACAGAAGTACCAATAAGGCTACATTCCTTTAATTTGCCTTAAGTTAATGTCTTACATTCTGCTCACCTAGTTTTAGAATATATCGTTCAGTCTCTTTAGTCCTAAAAGTAGCTCTGTAACTGTGGTACCTCAACCTGAGTCACAGACGGCTGAGGTGTACACACAAATACCAATTTCTTAAGGGTACGATGCCATCAGTTCCAGTTCCACTGACAAAAAAAGCACTCCAGCTATTTTAAAACGGCCAAGAGTTTTTAAATGACTACGGTAAGGGGCTTAAATCCCATAGTAACCACTTGCCGCAAATATTTGACTTGAATAAAAAAAAAACACATATAATTCTAAGGAATTACTGCACAGTTTATGTCTTGCTCTAAATGATGACTTGCGTATTACACCAGTCCGAAGAAGCTGTGTAAAGGCAGTTGCTATGTTCATTTGGTTGTTGTTTACATTATTATGCTAATCATTAGCTAAGTAGTAGCTGTAACACTCCACGCTTTCACAAGCTCTTGTTGACTGGATATCCAACACGAGACTTACTTTCGTGACTTGACTATAGGACAATGCATAGGGATAACTATGACATATAGCACATTAACCAAGATAACTTACCACCACTGCTAATTCAATGTGTAAAAAATTGTCTTCTTCATTATTAGATTCTAAGAATAACTGATACAAAATTTGGAGCTGTTTTTCCACTCACAATTCTTATGAAATAACCAACCCCTATTTCTCGTACTTTAGTACGCAAGCAAGTTTTATTTTTTAGTTGGTTTGTATTGGTACTAAAAAAAGCCCACCTATATAAAGAGTAAGCAAGCATCAATCGAACCTGCTGGATCCATCGGCTCGAACTCATATGCGCAGAGCCTGGAGAATGGCTACAGGAGGAGAGGCAGCCTGGCGCACCTTGCCGCATGAGCTCAGACAAGGACTATGTATGGAGTTGCTGTAAACGGATTAGGCAACCTGAAGTTATGAGGTTGGAGCCCAATATTTAATGTTTTTATTAATTTTATTTCCTAATAATACTACTTTTTATGTCTCTTGTTTGTGTAGGAAGTGTGGACTACACACTGGGGAATGTGAATGAGTATGTCACATTGAAGACAAATATATGTATTCCACTCCATGTCATAGAAAATCAGATAGTAAATGTAGAAGACCGAACTTTTCAATTAAAGCTATCTACAACTATTTACAGTAGAGATATTATTGTATATCAGCCACTCCTAAATGTGACAATTTGTGACAGTATGTTTTGTAAGTTGCACAGTCTCAGCTCATGTTTAAAAAAGTACTATAATGATAATAATATTATGTAAAATGGTGGAAGAGCAACTATGTGTACCTCTTATACTAATTAGAGCCAACAGTGTTTTACAATATTATGTAAAATGGTGGAAGAGCAACTATGTGTACCTCCTATACTAATTAGAGCCAACAGTGTTTTAGAAATTATGATGATCACATCGTGTGAGTCTGATAGTTTATTCATTTTTGTAGCAGTATACGTATGTATATGTAGGTTATACCACCACTTGGAGGTTGATAAGGGAACTTAACACTTGGTCTTGTGATGTTTCTCTAAATTTAAGAAATATAATGCATAATATACATATATATTCCATGTAGATTCAACCTTCTATCTTAGTAGTGAATTCTTTCTACTGGCAGCAAATAAAGGCACAAGTTGTGTTACCGGATTCATTTCTGAGGACCAACAACCAAAACCTACTCAATATTACATTTTATCAGTAGTCATTTCTTCTACTCCTGTAGTTGTTGTTAACAACGTCAGCTTAATTATTTCAGGCAGTGGTAATGTTGATTATGGCCAGTGAAGCAATAGCTACATTGGCAATATGTATGGCATGGGTCCTCAATTAATAGCCAGCGTGGGTTGCCCCTATTCAAAGAATTTTCACCAACTAATTGCTTCTAAATCTGTTAGTCTCCCTTATTTTACCATATGTACAGTTAAAAGAAGGCTGAGAAAGAAATTATGAAGTGATAAATTAGCAGAGTAAAAAATTCAATAGATAAAAAAGAATCTTTGAAAAAGGAGAACTTTCGTTGGTCTGTTAAGGGTGAGACTGTAGCATAGCAGTACCCCTTAACAGTATAAATACAGAATTAGAGTGTTTATTTGCTGGATGTTGCGGCTCAGTAGCAGAGCACTTGTGCGTTAAGCAAATAGTCCTGGGTTCGATTCCCGGTAAAATTAATTCTGTATTGTTTAAAAAAAAAGTATGTGAAAGTGAGAACGTATGCTTCACTGTCACATGAGGAGCTGTTGGTGTGGGGGTGTAAATCCCAACCTGCTTCCTAGGTCACAGGTGCTCGCACAGAAGGTAAGTGGTCAAACTCAGAAAAGGCCCAACTGCCAGCTCTCAGAGAGCTTATCCCATGCAGGGCTTAGGATGTGACAATTGTCCATTAAGTCTAAATTCAATCTAACCCAGCTGTAGCTAAGCTAAGCTAGATTTGCAGATGAACGGCAGATTAATTAGAGTTTACTGTAATTGAAACCTGAAGCTGCAAGAAAAAGGATACAAGGAAGGTTTATATGAATACAAGAGTGATAAAACCACAGTGGGTTTGTGACCGGTAAGATGTGGTAATATGAATATTGTTAAGTGTAAATGTCTCTTGGTTAGGCTTATGAGGCCTGGACAGGGAGAATAATAATGAAAAGCAAGGCAACACACTGTATTCTAAGTATTAGAATAAGAATTTACCTTTTAATTTCTTTTTGTAAATTCCTTTTCAAAGATAATTGAATAATACATAACAATGTGGTAAATAGGATGTAATTAATATTATAATAATGCTATTTACCACAATCTTTGCAAATACATCACCCACATAATACACTTCAGCCACATTTGTTCGGGTTCACCTTCATCCAAAGAGCAAGTGACTCAGTGCCAAGAGATTACGTCAAGATAAAAGGTCACCCATCCTAATCTTCAATCTGTTATATATTTAAAGGCTATACTTGTTCCCTTTCTATCATCATGTTCTGCATCTTCATAACTTTTCTTCTCTTTTGGATCATGCCTCATTATTATTGTTTTTTTTAAAACTCTATCTCAAGAAGATTATAAGGTAAATGGCTAGCTACCCTACAGTAACAAAATAAAAAGTATCTGATTTTTGGTAAAGCCCAAAGTTAAATTAATGCCTCCGCTTTCCAATAGTTATTGTCCTTAACGCCAAAAATTATTTACAGGCGTACCCACCAAATAGAAGTTTATAAGACAAAAAACATGGCCTCTCCATACAAAAAATAATAGTAAAATTTCTTCAATAAAGACAAAATAAAAAGAGCCTCTCAAGTATATGGAAGTCCGCATAACTTGCCTTAAATTGAATGCAGCCAATTCTGAAGGTTGAGGACTTATGCTTCACACATACATTCATGCATGCATACATACATACATACACACACAAACATACTTACATACATACTTTTTACCTGACAAGTAGTGTGTAGGTAATGTATATGTTTATATGTTGTTGATGTCCGCACACTTCTAGATGTGTCTATTGTGGGAACAGACCAACTACACAGTGTCAATGATACAAGCAATTTCTTTCCCTTCTGTGTGTCTTTGATGACTGGTGTGAGACTAAATAATACTAATGTGACTGTCCATGTTGATTTTCTTCAAACACATAATGCTCTGTGTAAGTTTTAGTGCCAGTACCTACAATAAAATATCTCAAACACAAAGCAAAATGGTATTAAAATTACACCAAAAAAAGTAATAATAAAACAGCTTTGATCTACTGATTATTATTATATGAATTGTATACTAATTATTTTTATTGTATGTATGCAGCTGTTGTTGACTATGAGCTGACATCATTCCAATTGGTGCTCAATCTAATGAACCGTATTCAATGTGACAGGGTAAGAATTTTTCATGATGGAGTTTTTTATGGATATTCAAAGTACTTTGCTCTACAAATATCTCGTGTGGATTCAAATATTCATGTGAATATGAACAAGAAGTTTCTCTTAGTGCGTATTAAAGAATCTGATAGTAAGTCACATGTTTACTTAATACACATAGCTTATAATCCTGCAGCCATACCATTTATACTCCATATAGTTTGTTACCTAACTGTTCAGGACAGAGCCTGAACAAGTCAACACTTGGAGGTGTTTATATACCTAGCCTCAAAACTTAATGATATTCATGCCACACAAAACCACAGTGCTTGTATTATGTTGCATGTCTTATAAGTATTTGTAAATTGTATGTCTTTTAACTATTTGCTCTTGCCTTCGCCAATTGACTTTTAGTTTTGTGGGCGGTGTTATTTAAATCAGCTCCTGTTGCAAGCGCCTCGGTGCCATCAATAGGGGTATATGCAAATTTATAGCTGTGTACAGTGACCTCAACTTGGAAACAGCTTGTCGTGTCTTAATCCAGAGGCGATTGGCGGTCGCTCTTTACCAGAGATCCAGCTCAAAGGACCATTATGTTCGAGGGAGTGTAACTTTCTTGAGGATGGGGTGTGACCCTTTGAGCAACCATGTGTTCAAAGGGCCAGAAATACTCACTCTAGCCAGGCAAGGTTACCCCTTTTCTCTGGCTAATAGAAGAATTCACTACTCCTGATTTCACCTATAACAATAGCAATTGAACTGGGAGCTGACTCTGTCTTGATTTCACAAGGAACTTGCAATCTACCACATCCGACGATGCCACATCGATAAGCCATTCACGATGGAATCGGAATCGCATATCATCCAAGAGATCATGTCTGTAGAAACACTGAAGCACAAGAGGACCTACCAACGTGAGCAGATCACGAAGATTCACAAAAGGATCAATATGCTCCAAGCTAATCCCTTGAGAGAAACAAAGAAGATGGAGCTCCAGCAGTTACAACAAGGAAGAGATACCATCCTTGTTACAACACAGGCCTGAGTATTGTAGTGGAACTTATATTAGCGCATAGTATTATTCATGTCACGATACTTACCATACCAACAACTTATCTGACACGTTCAAGGCTCAGACAATGCAGTAACTGACGCCCATTCTCGATTGGTACTGAATGCTGTTCACACAGGTGATGCTGCTCCGGTTATCGACTTCCATGTGATGGCTAAGGCGCAAGCTGCTGACAATAGTCTTCTCGATTTGCTAGCAGATTCTACCTTGAAGCTGGAGCAGATTCCCCTTGAACCTGTCAGATGGCGTCAGGTTGCTATGCAATGTCTCTACTGGTACCCAACGTCCACTGGTACCCATGGAGTTTAGACGTCCTGTTTTTGATGCTATCCATGCACTATCTCACCCAGGTGTCTGAGCATCTCAGCGACTTGTAACCCGGCACTTTGTCTGGTCTGGCATTAATGCAGACGTCCATCAGTGGGCACGCTCTTGTCTACAATGTCAACGATCCAAAGTGCATAGGCACAATAAGTATCCGCATGGTACTTTCTCCACTCCAGATGCTCGTTTCGACAAGGTACACATTGAGCCGGTAGGACTCTTACTGTTGGATGATGGATTCATTGGCGAGTGAGCGAGACACTATCAGGGGTAACTCAATTGAAATCGGGGATATTCGTTTATATATATGTTTGGACGTACGTGAGGCATTTTGTACTTTGACCCTCGCGTATTTGTGTTAGTTCTGTGGTCGACCCCGTCCCAAACTTCACTAAACAGAATCCTCTGGTTTATCGATCAGTACCCATATCACCCTAAAAATTGAATGGTTTACCGTTTTGAATTCTATTGCGGGTGCAGTTAAAACGTGAAAACATACGGAACTACCATTTCTATTCGAGTTAGTGGCGGTGGTAAATCAGTGCACTCTTTGTCTTGGCCATACGCAACAGTATTTACTTGAAAATGCATTCTCCACTAGACTAACCTCGAAGGTGAAGTCTCGTGTAGGTGTATGTCCAATTGTGTCAAAGCATTGTGCTTTACAGCCACTACTTAGCTAAAGAAATCACAAAGAAAATGTTTAAATAATGTGTATTTTATGTTGTTATTGTTTTCCTTCAATTCAAACAGTTGCAGCGAGTTGTTACTATGGCACTGAAATCCCTTTATTGTGTATGCGTAATTAAAAAACTCGGCCTTATTTTCAGTAGCTTCAGTGTTAGAAGTCAAAATATTCTTATAAAAATAGTATAGTCTTTAGGCTCGCTAGCCATTTGTGCTCAAGCACATCACTAGTGTATGTCCTCACCTGTATTGCACGTTGGCCGGAAGCTGTCCCAATCGTGAATAGCACAGCAGAGACAGTGGCTCAAGCCTTTATCAATACATGGGTATCTCACTTTGGCATACCCTCAGTATCACTACAGACAGAGTCAGCCAGTTTGAATCACATTTGTTTGAAGCACTCACTCGCATGCTTGGGACGAAGCACATTAGAACTACTGCATACCACCCGTGTGCAAATGGTCTTGTTGAACGTTTTAATAGGGAGATGTAAGGAGCTCTAAAGGGGCATCCCATGCAAGGACGATGGTCGACAGCTCTTCCCCTGGTACTACTTGGCATTCGTACTGCTTTGAAAGAAGATATTGGTTGTCCTGCTGCCGAGTTAGTTTATGGTACCCAGTTGAGATTATTAGCGGCCTTCTTCATCTCACATGATTCCAACAGCTGTCCAGATCCCAGCAGCTTTGTCACACCATTGCACCTGAGAATGCAGTCCTTAAAGGCCACACCCACTCAACCTAGTCGACATTCAGTTGCTGTGGCCCAAGATTCTCTTCAAGATGCCACGCACGTCTTTGTCCACCGAGACGCCATTCGCAAACCCCTCCAACCACCATACGACGATGGTCCATTCAAAGTATTGAATTGAATCGAGCATCTTGGTATTACACACTTGAAATCAAAGGACACAAGGATACAGTTTCAGTAGATCGGCTCAAGCCTGCACACATTGAACGTTCAGATAACGACACGTTCATTGATTGTTGTGCGCAACCACCTACTCCTCCTACACTACCTGCTACTACCAACGCTCCATCAACTCCTCCATCCCGGCACGCCCAGGTCGTAAGGTCCATTGGCCAGCTCACCTGTCTGACATCGCTCCATAGCAGTCGCTGGAGGGGGAGTCTTGTAGTGGAACTTATATTAGTGCATAGTGTTATTCATGTCACGATACTTACCATACCAACAACTTACTCATTTCGATGTCACGTGGATGTTGTGTGCTGTTGGCAACACGGAATTATATCTTGAATACTATTAAATATAAGTTATTAATAGCTAGCTACATAGCACACCACGACAGTATCTTCTCCAGGAGCAACCTGACGAGCTTGGAGAGATCAGATCAACTACATACTAAGATATCCAATCAAATACTCATTGCTCTCACCTGTTGCACTATCTACGACAACTCGTTCAATCTCTTCAATGAACTAGACATCCTGGAGTCTCACACTGATGTCTCCACATAATACTTCAAAGAGCACACTTTCACATACTGCACAAGAGCTTTTATTTCAGCCATGCTCCAGGCATTATGCCTCAGATGTTATGGACGACGACTCAATTGCAACAATGATCTCCAAACTCGACAGCCTTGAAGCACTTGTCGCTCGCCATCTCCAAAACCATCAAAGAAGACAAGGGAGACAATGACAAACTGAGCCGAAACCCTCCCACTCACCTATTTATGAACATGAAGGTTTATGCCTCAACCTGGAATTGCCCACGTTCAATGTGGATCCAGGATGTGGCTACAGTTTAATGACATGTTTGTTGCCACTATGGATTCCAGAGGAATGCACCTGCGCGACATTGAGTAGCATTGCCGGCCATGGCCACTGACAAAGCTCAAGCCATTGTCCAGAGAAACTCCTACGGTGAATCTGAATACACAGCGCACTGGAGAAGCACTCACTGAGACTTACGGAAGCCCACAAGTTGTCTATTCCATCTTAGTTCAGGTGATCACCAAAGGTGGCTACTTCGAGTATAGCAGAGAAGGCCTACAATGACTACAGGACCAGTATGTCCTGAATTATTACGCCATCAATGCCTTGGTGGAAGATTCGTCATCACAGTTTCTTACCCATCATGCCAGACAGTTCTTCTCCCCCAAGCTGAAGGAGGAGTGGGACAAACACGTCTCAGGCAGGGAAGAGATGCCCAACATCAATGACCTCAGGAAGTATATTTGCAGCATCATATACCAGATGGAGCCCAAGGCTCGAGCCGCACTTCATTCTCTGACAGAACCAGACAAGTTCGTCTCCGTCACGTTCTCCGTCATGCCAAAGCCAGTGTGTCCACCCCAGAATAAGAAAGCAATTCTTCAAGACGCCGCCATTAAAGACCTTCACCTGGAAAATCCAGAATAAGTGGAGCTCTCGATTTGTTGATTGGCACAGATGCACTTGTTAGTGAATATAAATGACAAATATGAATAAATCTAATAGCTCACCTACTTGTGCATAGAGGAAATTTTAATATATAATGTTGACTAATTTGAAGAACTCTTATAATGTACTGGTTTATTTGTACATCATATGTGGGATAGTAAGCATAATGTGTTTTTATCTGGTCTAGAATTGACAGTGTACTTCACAATGCCACGATATGAAGTTATGTATGGAAGAGATTTCAATGTATGTGTAGAATCAGAAGGTGTGATTGCCGAAGGAGTTTCTATTCCAGTATATCTGACTATAACTGTAAATGGTAAGAATAAAACCAACAAAGGAGCCCATTCTTACTAGTTGATGATCATGTCCGACAAGTTTGAGAGTTTATATATACATGTGTTGTATTGGAACATACTTGTAAATTCATTAATAGTATTCAATCACTGGTACTATCATTACATAAGTTGTATTTGTATTTTTCCCTAATCTTCTTCTTTGGTAAAACTATACCTCTACACATAACTATTATTATATCACTTGCTTCTCATTCTCACTAATTTAATTATTCGCTGAAGACTATATACTGTAGGAAGATGTTTCGGTAAGGAGGGATCCATATAGGCCCGTTTTTGGGTTAAAAATTGTTCATTTGAGAAGTTATCTCGTGAGATAGTGCCCCAAAATTATGGGGGGGGGGGGGCTCCAGCCCCTTTGTACGCCACTGCTATATCTGGAGTTTACTTTGCAAATTAGTATTAGTGGCTTTACACTTTGGTCTGCCTAATACAGTGAGGTACACAGATCATTATTTTACTGTTGAATGTGAAATTGAATTTCTTGTTAGATATATTGCTCTTCATTCTCCAGGTGAACATTACTACAATACATGTATTGGATGCACATTATATAGCACAACATAGTGAGTACTGTAGATATTTATATATGTGTTCAGGTATAACCATCTCTGGCTCCATGCAGTATAACTTCAATTCTTCAATCAATTCAGGTTGTCAAGATTTAAACACAATTGATTTGGGAGTGAATGAGTCATTCACTCTCACATTGCACTCCAGTATCAAAGGAGTTGAGTTTCGACAAACACATGTTGAAGTGATCGTGCAAGGTTATAGTAAGTGTAATGTCATGTTGAGCTCTTAGCACACATGCACAAGAGGGTTATAGCAGTTATCCTTTTTGTTGTTTGTCTGTCTATATGCTCAGATTTTAGGGATTACTGACAATTAATTGTTGATTTTTTAGGTATGAACTTACACAGAATGATGATTAAGACTTTTATTGACCTATGTCATTGAATTTCTGGCCAATTTTTTTTTAGTAAACATGAAGCTATCAACTCTCCTTAAGTATTTGCTTTTGTGTATAATGCCTCCTTTTGTCACATCAAAATCATGAGCTATCAGTTTCTGGTTGTATGCAGTAGTTTTGCTTTACATTGAGGAGCTAACAAAGTGCTACTGAGAAGTTAGCTTAGTGCAGCTGAAGAATTAACCAAGTGCTGCTGGAAGAGTTTCACGTTGATAATCATTGACAGTCATTTTCATGTTCAGCTTCACTTAAGAAGGCGCTAAGGGTTCAAACCTTTGGTGTCATTAAATTTAAATCAGCCATCTAGAGTTAGCAGCTGAAATAATAAATTTCAACCACAGTATACTCTCAGAACATTGTGTACAGTACCAGTGATACACGCTTTGATGCAAAAATGACAAGCAAGCTAAAAATCTGATTTCATTTAAATAAACTTTTAAGTACAGTACTGGCCTTCAAAACTCTAAAACGTAATAAGAAAAATTACGACATAACTTACATTTTTGCTCTTTTTTGTAAGCAAAAATCTAGCCTCTCACTGTCTTCCTCATAAAATACATATCTAGTACCTTTAAAAGAATTCGCTTGCATATCAGTAGAACTTTTCATTCATCAATTAACAAATGACCTCAAAGTGTCAAAAAAAATTATAAGTAAAAAACTTCAGCATAGCATTATACAGCTACTTTCTTTTCACTGAAATTACTAAAAAAACTCATTGTGAATCGGTAACATTTAAAAACCTTAGCCTCAAGTAGTGTCTTTGCTATATTCAGATGCCACAGCTCGAGGCCTCCAATTTGCAGATTCATGATATCCTATTAACTATTATTTATTGTAAATAGTGATGGAGATTGCTATATCGATACATGTGTACTAATTAAATCTTAATTGTAGCATTTGGTAGATTCTTAATGTTTCCTCTAAATGGTGGAGTGGTTTTCACAAATAATTTTAAAATGGGATCCATGGCAACTTTTATTTGCAATAGAGGATATAAAATAGTTGGAAAATTTCAGAGAATATGTACTTCAAACAGAACCTGGACTGGAGTGTCCCCTTTTTGCATATCTGGTAAAAAAATATTTAAAGTTCTAATAACTTCTAGTGTAACTATCAACTATTCATTCCATGCTAGATATCTTCACAATGTTATCTTTAGGTATGTGACCTTGAGATAACTCAAGTTATCACATAGCAGGGGCTGTATTGCTCAAGGTCATTATAGTAGTTATAGCAACTGGACAGGCTTACCAGTTTCCAGGGTTTTTACAGTTACCTTACTCTAGTAGTGGAGCCTACCCAACAAGGTTAGAGCAGCTGCTACAATATCAGCTGGGGGTGGAGAGCCCCATGAGAGTTTTACTGCCAACTTTACACCAAGAGTTACCAACAAACTACTTCAGTGAAGACATCTAGCATAGAATAAACCACTTATTACACTCATCAGAGTGATGTGGCTAGATATTTCACTCTCAGGCTTTATTTTCACTCTGACTCTGGCTCTTCAAAATAAATTAGCCTACTCATAAAATATTTTGCCGTATCACACTCTGACTAATGTAATAAGTACTATATATATATATATAATAATAGTATGGCGCATAAGTTGCTCATTCAAAAATGTATGGGAAAAATCGCTGTTCAATTGAAATCTAACGGGGAAAGTGAAATAGTTCGTAACTAATTGAAATACCTTGGCAACTAAGTGGAAACTAAGTGAAATACCTCGGTAGTTAAGTGAAATAGTAAGGGTAAGTGCGCACGCATACAGTGTTAACCTTGGAAACCTACAGTTCAAGTAGTTTTTAGTTGGAGACAATGTCCTTCTTTACCACATAACCTCTACCCGTATTAGACAGAATGTTTTACAATAGATTAGGAGGAGCCGCACGTTGAAAAGAAAGTTCCAGCGGAAGCTAATCCTGAAATAAGGAGATAGTGAGTGAACGATTATAATATAGCTACAATTGCAAATGACTTTTTAAAGAAAGAGAAGTGGCATAAAGAGAGGCAGGAAAGAGAAAAAGACAATGAAGAGGGACAAAAGAAAGAGGAAAAGAAAGGAAAAGGTAGGAAAGAATAAAAACAGTAGGAAGAAAGAGGAAAATAAAGAAAAATAAGGCAAGAAGACAAAAGGAAAAAAAAATAAAACAGGATGAAAAAAAAAGATGAAAAAAAAAAAGCGTCAATGAGGATTCGAACCAGAGACTATTAGGTTAGTCACTTGCTCACTCAACGACTATGCAATGCAGCACCTCACACTGAATGCATGTAATTGTTAGCTATTTAAAAGTGCTTTGCCACCTGTAAGCTGGCTCACGTGACAAGCAAGTTTTTTAAGGGGCGGTTCCCATGTAAGCCTACGATCGCACGGCTCTGGAAAGACTCGCTTTTTTCTGGAAAATGAAGTCCAAAATCAAAATACTGGCATATTAAAGGAACTTACTTCGTGAAATACTGCTGTTTGATGTCGCTTTCAGAGCCTGGCTGGTTCCTACCTTCCAGAAGTGGCCTGTTGACAGACAGAGTGACAGAATGAATGAATGAATGAATGACACTAGGACTACTGTAACCCTCTGGGCGCATGCGCGCTGAGGGTTAAACACACACACACACACACACACATAATAAACATGTTCTGTTGTTTCCTTTCGAAGTGTATGTGTGTGTATGTATGTGTGTGTATGTACATATGTGTGTGTGTGTGTGTGTGTCAACTGCCATGCTCCAAAGCCTTCAGTTAGACAAATACACAGTCAGACACTCCCCCTGTCTCCTTGCCCGCCATGTTTAGTGTTCAGACTTGCACACACACACACACACACAGACACACATACACACACACACATGCACACACACACACACTACAAGGCACTTCATCACCATTTTAATTTACAACATCTAGACAGATAATTAGCCCAATACTCTAAGAAACGTTTATTTGCTGCAACCAGAGCCAAAATTAATCCCAGACATTCCCAAGTACATAAAGTAACAACAAAATTAACATCTGGATTAGGAAGAGTGAGAGATAGATTCAATCAGTCTATTGTAAAGATGATGTTTATAATTACAATTACATGATCAAACTGTCAAGTCAGGCAGACTATATACAGCAGCAGTCAAGTAGCCATCAAGGTGCAAGTCCACATTGTGTTTATGCCCACGCTGAAATATCTGTTAGAGTCGACTGCCAATTTTAACGAGGCACTTATAAGGCAAGCGGCAGTGTCATCTCCACACGGTTGCCAAGGTAACAAAGCTGTTATAAAATAACGTTTCTTGTAAACAAACTTTCAGCAACCAATCAAGTCCAACCAACCAAACGGAGTGGATTACATTACCCACTGGTAGGTTATAAGCAGAGAGCTTGAGGACTGGCAAACAGAGAAAACTTGAATTATTTAGTGTACTGTAGACATGGTGTATGTAATCTATAGTGTTGTAAGATGTTTCAGTGTGTGGATGGAAGCCGATGGGGCACTGGGACATCATGTTTTGTGGTTTACACATATATTCACGTGAGAAATCAACTCTAGGTGAACAGTTTCAAAGGTTAAAAAATTTACAATCTACATTGAACTAAACCAAATAATAGCCACGCCCAATTCTAACATTGCATTCGGCACATCATTGCAGATAGACCACACCCACACTGGACAAATCCAAATTATAATTTGCTTGTGGCTCATCTTTGTGGGCAATTTATGTCTTCTCCAAACTTACAGGACATATTTGACATAACAGGACAAGAGTTTCTGCCATGAAATCAGTTCCACTTTATACGGAGCCAAACCTCAAGTCATCTGGGACAGGAAATGGATAAGTAATTAACAGGATAGCCTCAGGAGAGAGAGAGAGTGAGAATGCAGGTGGCCCTTGAACGCTGAGGGAAATGACAGATCCACCAGCCTTTCATCATCCAGCTCTCCTGTTTGAAGATTAATTAGATAGAGAAACTCTTCTGTGTGAACTAGATTACTGGCTATGTTGATACACACCCACTGACTCAAATCTATACTGCCAAAGGAGCTTTCTGGCAGGACAAAGATATAGGGAAGACAATTGGACAATTAAAATTGGGTTTATAGCTTGAAGGGTTAACTGATAATTTTTTAAAATTATGTTTATTTTCCAGCCTTAATTGAAGTGTGCAGAACATATTTATTTTAGTGAGATCCTAAAAAGGTGTCATTAATTAAATATTACCATCCATGATGAAACGTGTTTTTTTTGTTGTAACGCCACAACTACCCACTTATTCTGACACTCAACAAGATAGAGTTTGACAACAAATTTCAACTAAATTAGTTTTGAATCTTAATAATATTTACATACATACTCAAATAAAATAGACCAGCTTTGCCTATATGTAAACAGTTGACTTACTCTGTATGATGTCTGACTGACTAATGATCTGGTCAAATTTATGGACGAGCACGAAGCATTGGTAGATGGACACTATTACTAATCTATCACCTTTCAAGATTGAACAAATTCCCAGTAAATATTAATTATTACTAAGTATTACTAATTATTATATAATAATACACTTGTCTGTCAGTAACAACTAAGACAACGCTATGCGAATTCATCAACCCTTACTCACACAATAATAAGAGTAATAATAATAATAATAATAATAATAATAATAATGATCATAATAATAAAGTAATATTAATAGTAGTAGTAATAACTAGAAACAAGGTTGATAAGGTGTCGTCAGTAATAACGACAATGGTGTTATGGGTAAATAAGGCCAATGTGTGGCGGCAGAGGAGGTTGGTCGCGCGTCATTATGAGTCATCACTACACCGAACGAGGGCGTGGAAAACGGTGCGTTTTGGAACCTTTTGGAACCTGCAATAGTTTACGTAGTTGTGCAGCGAATCATGGCTCAGAAGCGCTCCAGAGGCTCTCCTACGTTCTTGACACCAACTCAACTGAGTAAGAGAACGCCTAGGAGATTTTTGCATGTTTCACAGCATGCAAAGAGAAGACTGAGGATGCCAGTGAGAAGTGAACCCATTGCAGTTGAGGTTGCTGATGACAGGTGAGCTTAGTTTGTAATATAAAACAATAAACTAGGCAACAGTTTTAATAAAGATATTCAACAGTACCACAGATACATCCAAGCATAATGCCTGGAGCATGGCTGACATAAAAGCTCTTGTGCAGTATGTGCTGCAGTGCAAGGAGTTGGAATGGCCAGCCCATCACACCTAAATAGCTACAACTGTGTTCAGTTTGTACTCCAACATCAACCAGATCAACACCACACCCAGTCTGAACTGCCATAGATGTTTTAGAATAGCTGGTTTGCACTCCTACTGACATAGCTGTGGAAAAATAGAAAACTTCAGCAGTCTTGGGAGAATCGAATTTCTTTTTAAGCCATTTAACCACCTTATATCGGCATGAAGTATCTATTACAAAAAAACTCTAAAGTAAAATGCAACATTAGTAATATGTAACATATATATCACTGTACCAGATCGTTGATGTAAAGTGCCAGCATGTTCTTTGATATAGACTGCTGCAGAATTCCAAAATTCCATTCTGCTCAAATTAACATGTTGGCAGCTACGAGGGAGTCTGAGAATGATCTACATGCAATGTCTGTTGCCTTTTCAAAGTATTGCAAGGAGAAATTGAATACAGAATTAGGCGAAGATTTTCTTGAATTATCCGCTTCAGCAATGAGTAAGCTGAAAGCTGGAAATAGGTCAAATGTACTCTATAATTTGGCCAAAGGAGTGGGTACTAATCGGATGGATGAATCTGAATCAAGATTCCCAGTGACTAGGATGCCCATGGGGCTTGTGGAATACACAACCAATTTCTTTGTAGCAGATGACCTCAATGCGGTATGTCTAGTGCTTCTAAATTTTACGAATGTTTAATTACAATTTTATTTTAGGTCCCCCATTGTCCTAAAGACTATAGATCATGGCTTCAAACTATGTACTGTAATTTTGGACAGAAGTGGGCAAAACTTCACCATGGACCAATGTGGAGTGTGGCTAGCTCATTTCATGTTTCACACGAACATGAAAGACACACAATGAAGGTAGATTTGCTTATAGAATTAATTTTATTGTTATTACTAAGGTTTCTTACCAGGCTTTGGTGAATATTCCATCTCCATCTGAGAGTACACTGAGACGGGACATTGCAGCTAGCAAGATTAGCCTTGATGCCCGTATTCAGGTTGGTGTAATTTGAGCAATGGGCAGCTTTTAGCACACTATACACATAACTGGTTGCAGCAGCTATGAAGTTACATATGGCAGGAGGTGTTAATATGTCACCTTCCTGCCCCCCCCCCCCCTCTAAGTTATTGATTATTGCAGCACCATGGTACCATTTTTTCTAGTTCTTGGATACTGACAGCAGAATGTTACTCATCAGTTGGTGCACTTACACTAATGTCATATTATGGCAACAGTGTTAATATTGGCCGACAGACTTGGGATATTCCACATCCGATGATTAAAGATAGGCATACTTATTACATACTGTTGTGTTTAGGTTTCAGTACTAGATGAAGCTGCTCGTGCACATCCCAATACATGGTGGTGGATAAAAGCTGATGGTGCAGACCTGGTCAGTGGACTTGGCGAATCTGTAGCAGGAGCATGGAGTGGAGCTGATGACAATCTCATCAAAGCCAAGAAAGTCATCAAAGAAGACTTGATTTCATTAATGAATTAGGCAAGGCAAGACAAGATATCCTGGAAGTTGCAGAGGATCTATCAATGGCAGAGCAGGCCATTGTTCAAGATGTTGACTTCATCAATACCAGTAAGTTTCCTTAGCTCTGTGAAAATTTAATGTATAATTTTAAATTGTTGTACAGAGCTAGCCAAGACATCAAGAAACTACTCTGACAAGCAAAAAGAAGGAAAATCAGCTGAGAAAGTTTTGCTTCAGTTGGCTTGGGAAGTTCAGGAATTAGAGAGTCTAAATGAAAATGGAAGGAAGATCATTTTAGAATGTGGAAACATGAAGGCCAAGCGACTGCAGCCAGGCTATGATGTGATTACTGACAACTTTGCAAGACATTTATCTTCCTTACGACAAATTATTTTGACATTTGTCAAGCAAGTAGTGAAGTACAAGCGCACACCAGCAACACATATTCTGGTTATAATGATTAGTCCTGCGGAGCGCAACAGCAAGCCTTATGCTCTTCCTATTCAGTGCTTGGCATATACCTCTCTTGGAGACATGGCTGTTCGTCAGATTTGTGATGAAGTAGTAAAAGCAATGATTGGACAAGGAATGAGAGTAGCTGGTAAATATAGCTATGTGGATATCACAACCTAAGTAGTAGGTTGTTTGTTTGTTTGCTATCTTATAGGATTTGCTACAAATGGAGAATGGAATTCTCTTCGATCCAAGGGATACAAAAGACCCCTGTCAATTTTTGAGATTAAATCTTCTGTGCGCAGCAAGTATCGGTCTCTATCTCAGGGCAAGCTTATGGAAATGCTTACACCAATCAGTAAGTGTAGCTATATTAATTGCACTTGCTCTAATGCTATAGTCACATAGATTTGCCAGATGAATCTGTCAAATGCCTAAACAGCAAAAGTTGCATTAGTCCAGATGTGCTAAGGGAAGTGTCTAACTGGCTATCTGAAGGATGCTCCATTGAAGATGTCATTGTTCGGTTGCGTCAACGAACAGTCCCTTCAGGCTATTCTTATCACACTTGGATTCAAGGTAAATGAAAAATATGCATATTTTCATGGGGAAATAGCAAAATGTTATAAATTTAAAGGCAAGGAGGAGGATACTGCAGACAAACTCAGGTCAATTTTGGCACAATTTGAATTTACTGCTAAGATCAAGAAGTTTGTTGCTGATGGAGTTCCATTTGACAATCACCTCCACATCCCTGAAGTTCATCCATTGACTGGAATACTATTTTGTCAGAGGGAGGATGAAGGCCATTTGTTCAAGGTTGAATTACTTTATGAAGCTATTTCCAAAATTAATAAAGTTTGTTGTGTAATTTTATAGAGAATTGCTACTAGTCTAAGGCGAGGACGTGTTGACAGTATTGGCCTTGAGAAGTTTGTGGAGGCTCTACAAAGTCCTGGTACTGGTCTCACATACCCTGCTCTGACTGGAGTAAGAAAACAGTCTGTACAAGATGATAGAGCGTCTTTTTGGTCCAGGTGTTATAGCTTTTATGACAAGTAGTAGCTATAATACTGAAGCAAAATACTTATCTATAATAAGAAATTGGAGGAGAGCAATTGATGAAAGGGGACTTGAAGAAACACAAAGGCAGCAGTTCCTTCAGGACTTCAAGGAGTATATATGCGAAGATCTTATGCCATGGTATGCTGATGGGCTAAAGGACTTTAGCCTATTAGAAGTTAACAGGTAAAACTGCTTGTATGTCATATACAAGCACAGTACTATCTCTATAGTATGTATGTACTTTGTGCAGGTCCATTGATAGAATTAGGGGCTTTACCAGGGAGACCCTGATTGGAATTATTGCAAGTATTGAAACCAGGGAATGGCAAAACCATTTCAATGCAGCTCATAGTCTACCTATTGAACATCCACGGTCATCAACTACAGATGATGTTGATTGTTTTTTCAGTGTCATTAGGGACTGTGTTGGAAAGGATTTTACTCTGAAGCAGGTTAGCAAGTAGGAGTAATTTAATTACTTGTAATCAAAATTATATTTTGGGTTTGCAGGTTCATTATGAATGGAGAAAAATATGCTTGGAATTCTCCAAAAGAATGGACAAGGCACTCCCATTTTATTATTTTACAAGCAATCAGCGCTTCTATGAAGAAGAAATGCCTAGCTTTAATGAGCCCAGAAGCAGACCTAAGCGAGAGAGAGCACCAAGACGTGAACTACTTGCTGGCAATGTTGGTCGCAGAGCATCTTTTCCCATAAGAAGCAGTCTGTCCATTCGAGCTAAATTTCATAACCTTCCTGTAAACCTACCCCCACCTCCAACTGCTAGTATTCACCAAAAAGTGATGGCTGAACATTCGTACTCTTAAATTTATTTGTTACATGTATAAGGTTAATAGTATTCATATTCTGATAGCTGGATGATTATTCATTGAATCAATGTTCACATTATGTCTAATGCATGTGCATTTAGTAATAGTCTATATAGTGCTTCTACATCTCAATACTTGATTGTCCCAAGGTCCCGTTCTAGTAATCTTGATTCCGCAATACCACCCAGGTGCAGATCTGCTCCAATGCATGATAAACTTCACCCACTCTAGGTCTGTAGAGATGATACTGTTATTGTTTATTGCTTGGTGCACAGAATCCAGCACTTCAGTAACCATGTATCCCACACGTTTCCATCTATCATCAACAAATAGCTCAAATGCAATTGCTTTTGCATCCACAGGATTTGCAGGTTCTGGTGTTAGTCGAACCCCAATAGTCACCTTCTTTCTTATTGAAAGGGCTGCATGCATCTTGATAATTTTGCTCTTTCATAGACCCAATACATTTAAAAACTACAGAATAGGAACTTAAAGATTCTGCAGGTGCATCTGAACCTTCATCAACCTCTGATAGAATATATTCCATGCCTTCACTGTGCATACCTGCCTCATCCACTTCACTCAAATCTTCTATACTACTTGTATCTTCTGCTGCACTTGCATTTTCTTCCTCATCAATGTACCATAAATTCCATTTCCAAATCACAAATACTTTTTCCTTCAACAATTTCAGCTCCTTCACATCTACACATCTATCAAATTCATTTGATTCAATCAGGAAGGCATTGGTATACCCACCGCAGAGTTTCAAAATAGAAGTGTCTTTTAACTCTCCAGCAGTAGCATCCTGTATGAAGCCATCGTACACATCACTATAGTTTAAGAAACTAAATTTTATATGTTTTATCTTGACTTGAAAAACAGGAAAGCTTGGAATTGTGTAGCTAAATGACTCTTTAAGGCTCTCAAGTTGTATGAATGTATGCTTCCGTATCTCTTCTCCACACTCCCGACAAAACGCCATTGCAACGTTAAATAATTCGTTTGCTGCTATCGTGCGCGCATTAGTATTCTCTCAGTCCAATGAAATTATTGTCACGTGACTAATGACGTTTCTTGACGCGCGACCAACCTCCTCTGGGTCTGGTGGATTGCGCACACTCATTCTCGTATCTACCGAATTCATTTCCGCTCTCGATGAATATGTTTATAACAACCCACCGGAATGCGCGTAACTATTTTCGGGTGCAACATCATGGAAGCTGTGACTCCTTTTCAATGCAGCGTTGACTTAATAGAAAAAGTTTCATCTGCTCTAGGCTTCATACTGAAGCCAGAACAGAAGAGAACCTTGCAGAAGTTTGCATCTGGGAAAGATGTGTTTGTTTCTTTGCCCACTGGTTTTGAAAAATCATTGTGTTATATTTTATTACTTGATGTTATGACAGGAGATGATACTTGTGGAAATTCGATTATTTTGGTGTTGTCACCTTTGATAGCTCTAATGAAGGATAAAATTGGAACAATCCAAAAAATGGGTATCAGAGCTACACACGTCTCAGACGAGGAATCCATGACTACTGCTGTTAGGCAAGGAATAGAGAAAGGCGACTTTTTATATCTCCTGAGGCACTTTTTTTTGGCTGAGTGGAGGTGAATTCTATCATCTAGAATTTACCACTTGAAATTGGTTGGGTTTATTGTGGATGAAGCCCACTGCATAAAGAAATGGTATGTTTAATGTCAATGATTACAGCTTGCTCTAATCAGCCCAGTTTTTATTACAAGTATTTTTTAGTTATTTATTTATGTGTACTATATTTTCAATTAGGGGAGAGAAATTTAAGACAGAATATTTTTCACATCTAAACGAAGTTCGAAGCATTATACCAGAGACAGTTAGGGTTATGGCATTAACAGCTACGGCAACAACTTGATCTTATAATGTTGGGTTTTAAGTTTGAAAATGACTTGTGAGTGTGTGATCCATTCTCAAACACATCAGACTCCATCAGTTGTTCTACAATTAGATGCAAGTCCTTCACTACTGATTTTTCAGCGTGCTTGCCACTAATCAAAGACACTCCTGCCTCATCGGCGTATGCAGCCAAAATGTCACTAAGTAACCCCACACTCTTTACTGCCCTAATGATGGCCTTTTCAGTTTTGTTTGCACCTAATCCAGATATAACAGTTTTTACAACTCTGTTCATATGCTCCATATGCAGGTCAGCACTGATGTTACACCCTCAATACCCATGCACATTCACAAAGCGACTCCATTTAAGTTGCTCTGCTAAATTTGGTGGCAGAATCACAAAATATTGTGTGAGCACGGTGAGTGCTTCCAAGTCATAATTTTTATGTTTAGTGGCCTTAAATATGAGCATAATATACTTCCATGCCAGCATTACGCGTGTCCCATCTCCTTCCCTGACTGAATCCTTAAAATAAAGATAAAATAAGCCCAAGCTCAAAACTTCCCGTGAGTAATCATATATTGAACTAACAGCATGTGATCTTCAACATTATCATCCTTAACATCACCCATTCTACCACCATCACCACTATCACTATTCTGTTCGTCATCATCAACTAAAGTGTCATTGCCATCATCACTCGCATGTGGTTGGTCACAAAATTCTGCAATTAAGTCAACGTGCTTTTCCACGACAGAAGATGCAATATTCATCAGTGCTGACTTTCTAACTGAGTCGTCCTCCATCCATAAGTCATGGAATATGACAGAATCACTGGGTATGTCATTAATATGGGACATACCGAGATGTGTCATGACTGCACTGACTATGTACCCAGTCGTTACAACTTCAATAAAGTCTTCGATTGCATTGACGTCACTCTTTACCTCTTTTTTCACATTCCTTCTGTTGATTAAATTTCTAAGTTGATAAAGAGTACCCCTCTCCATTCCTGATTTTGTGTCATACAGCCTCCTCCACATCACCTAATAAGACAAGATTTAGTAGGCATGGATTCGCATCTCAATCATATAAATTAATTAATTTTTGTGCGTGTGAAAATTGTGGAACTGGAAACTAATTTAATTTAATAAAGATGAAGTAAGTTTATTCACATCACGGAACACAAAATGTTTCATTCAAAATTTACTACCAAATAAAAAAATAAAAAAAGCAATAAAAAACAGCAACAAACACAACAAGTAGGTATGTGAGTATCAGTGGGTGCGTGTGCATGTGCAAGGTAGAAGTGTATTTCTTCATATGTCATTGACAAGTGAATTGTAGCCTTTAATAACCAACCCATTTTGGCTGCCAAAATATTATTGATTTGATATCACGTGTTTGTTGGTTTAGTATTAAAAAAGTAGTAAAAAATATATATAATAATAATGGCCCAGTTCAGTACACATTATGCCAGGTCTGCAAGTATATCATAAAGGATTTTACTCAAGTTGGGTGGTAGGAGTGATTATGATATGTGTTTGTGAGTGTTAATTGAACAATTGAAACATGCTGGCAATGTGTATGTGTGTGTGAGAGAGAGAGAGAGTGAAATGTGAGTACACAGCTCTTGCTGATTGAATTAATTAATTGAAGTGTTATACTAGCTATGTCTTTATCCAGAAACACTTTCTTATTTTGTGCATGCATGTGTGTGTTTACCATTGCAAGTGGTGTGCATTTGTCAGTATTGTTTACTAAAATGAGTGATTGGAGTACTTGGATATTAGATAACTTCAGCAAGGCATATTACTACAACCTCAGTCATCTGATTTCCTTTACAGTTCCGATTAAAAGGAATTAACCTGAACTAATTAAAAACAACAACAACTATCAAAACAATTTTTTGTCAGAAATCAGAACATCATGTCTGTGAATTTATTATGTATAAAGAAACAGCATTTCAAATTCTATGGATTGTCAATGAATTTACTTTATTTAGCTCAATGCTGAATGTTAGTCATCTTATAAGATACGGGCAATTATATCGGCAAGATTCCTCGTGAGTGATAATTAAGTATAATTAATGTGAGAACTTTGAATACCTAGTAACTCATGCATACACCAAGGGTAACCTTGCAAGATAGGCCCATTGCTTGATCTGTGTGAGATGGATCATCTTGATTTTATGAATTCATTAGTTTGTGCAAAATCAAAAAATGTAATTCCCCCTGTGCAAGTCCATTTGTTGGTGTGTAACTGTTTACTTTCAACATAATCGTTGACACTGTGAGGCATACCATTGTTACTAAGTGCATCTTTTCATGGGTTGAATCGGCTGGCCACCTCTCACTATAAGGCCCACCTCTTGCTATTCAGGGGCATTTAGACCAGTGAGCAGTCCTTGATTTTCTGGCACACATATTATATGTGTGTGTGTGTGTGTGTGTGTGTGTGTGTGTGTGTGTGTGTGCTTGTGTGCATGACAGACACACACACAAACACACTAACATTACATGAAGACCATGCTTTCCAAGCCTGACATGGCTCTAGCACAAATGATGCAGATTACACTATCTGTTGCTTCCATGTAGTGTAAATCCAAGGGCACCTAGCAAACCAAGAGGGCTGAAACCTCTCCTCACAATAGATTTCTTTCCAAACTCCCGCTTTGGGAATGGAAACGCCGTAGGCTGATGAGGTTCAAAAAAGATCTATACTGCCCGCTACAGAGCTAGAGGAGCTCTGCTCATTTTCTTCTGACCAACGAGTATCAGCTGCAAAAATGGCATGCATGCACTAATAGGACCAAGTGATGTGGTAACCATTTCCTGATGACTTCAGTTGAAAAAAGTGTAGCGGCCATGGCCGCTACAGCCGCTATGGTTCCTACACCTATGCCATTAAGCTACAACAGCCAATGGCAAATGCTACAGTATCATTCTCAACGAATCACCCAGAAACTGCTTTTTTTTTTTTTAAGGAACTCCATATTTTTGTGGACATTTAGCAAACACAATGGCAAAATTGACATTTTCATTGTTACCTAATTACTCAGTTGCTTTCCAAAGCTTGAAGAAAAGTTTAAAATTAACCATTTTCATGGTAACATAGAATATATTTTGTTCTTTGGTAACTTTATTTATATTTGAAGAAATACATGAATTATTCAGAAACAAACAAGTCAAGTCTAGCAAGTGACTAAAAATGTCTTCACACACAGACCAGGCAAACCACACAATGACCATTTCAGCTAATCAACCAGGTTGTCTTAAAATAGACTGCACTCTCCGCAACAATACAAATGAGCAAGAATACTTTTATCAACCAATATTTGCTTAGACACTTCATTATGCTACATTCCATAGAATTACCTACAGATCACTCACCTCTATCAAGCATACTTTTGCATGCCAATCTTCTGCAACGGGCAATAATCCATTCAGCGTATCCTTTGTCAACTCTGACGTAGATCGTATGACTTGAGCACCCCTGGCTCGTGCCACGGAAAGGTAGTCTCCTCCAACCAGAGTAGTAAGAAACTGCTTGTCTTGCAATGCAGAGTTTTCTTGAGGAATCACCACCTCACAATTCTTTGAGGGGACATAGGTGTGGTAGTGTTCCAGAATCTCAGTCATGTCCTCATAATTCATCTCGCTCTTCAAGAGAATGCCAAGAGGGACCTGCAATATTAATGTTAAGTGAGTAACAGCATTACCTTGATTATAACACAGTACTAGTCTTTCTTTCAAGGCCAGATTAACATTTATTTACTGCCATGATCACTATTATCAATTAGTATGCTTTTCTACTAATTCATCTTGTATTATGTACTTTATGTCAAGTATGCAATTATATATGTTCTATTGGAGGTGCAAGTTCTAATCGAAGAGTATAATTGTATATGCAAAATTCCACATTGTATGTATTGAATAACAAAGCCATGTTACAATAGTGCATATAACAGGCTTACTATTTCAGATTTGGTTGCCATCTCTACAGAGTGCTCATGAGGGATATGCTTGATTGGGAGGTTTTTGTAGTCTGAAGTGAAAAAAGGAATAAAGTTCACAATCACTCGTGATACGAGAATTGCAAAGCTCTCTTTCAAACATTTGTAGTCTTCTCCAGTAGGGAGAATATCAAACACATTGACTTCTGTAGGGAGCTCATCGGAGATGCCATCATAGTTTATTCTGTCCTTCACTGCATATGATTGCACATAATGCAATGATCTCGTCTGATTGTCACTCCGCATATGTCTTGGATTCACGTTTTAGTCAATGTTATCAAACACAATTTTATATCCTGTGTTAACTGATTTATTACCTGCTGCAGCATCTTCCGAAGAAGATTTTTCACTAGCATCTACTGGTATCATATCTACCACTTCTGATGGTCCATCTTCCTGGCTGGAAGAGTACATGTCTCCCTCGTCAGAATTTTCATCAGAAGATTCCGACATAAAATCAGGTACACTAGCAGAACAATCCTGATTTGTTGGTAGTGGAGACAAGGATATGTTGTCTGATGAGGGAGTAGAGGGGGATGGCAGTGGTGAGGGAACAAGCAAGATGGGACTGCATGATGGAGAAACCTCAGTACCAGAAAAAGGTATACTGGTTACCATAGGGTCTTTTGTCTGCAAAAGATGATGGTAGAATATATTGCAACATATAGCTATTAATTATACCAAGAGAACTGCTGATTTTAACCAATGTTGGTGTACAACACTAGAACTGACACATTAATTCTGTTAGCTAACCTTACACACACATGTTTTGAGCCTAAAGTAAGGACTTCTGGTCTTCAGAAAGAGCAGAAGATTTTAGTCATGAGGTTAACTGCTTTTAGCACCTTTAATTTACTATTATTTATAATTACCTGTGATGTGCTGAGTTTTCCTTCAGCCACTCCCTGCCATTCCTTCACCTTCCAGTCAAAGTGGTCTCCCAAGTGTTCCACAAGCTTTACAGTACAACAATGAGACAAGCAAAGACCAACTTTCTGAAGGCGCTGGTACACCTAATTAGTTTAAACCACACGTGTTTAATAAACGTATGCTAAAGACATTAAATGCATACCTGCTTAGCTGAGTGCCCTGCATACATAATGAGTGATATTATTCTGTGAAGGAGGGAACACTTGGAGTCTCGGTGCATAGCAGTAATCATAGCTATTGTGGATTTTCGATTTGCACGTGGAGTTCTTGTCTTCAAGCAGTTTTGAAGCAGAATTAGAAGAGTGGGTGCCTGGCTTTGTAACTCCTTTATGATGGTTCCAAACTTGAATTTTAGCATGGCCTCCTTACACTTTGTCCTTAAAATGGAATCAAACTTCAGGGAACACAATGCTGCCACTTCTTTGTTCAGCATACGCCCTATAGTCTTCACAAATGCCTTTCTGCTCACAACATTCTGCACACACTTCGTAGCAAACGACTGGTAGTTTCTTCGAACTAAGGATTTACAAATGTGCCTTCTTCTTGGAGTCACATGATATGACAATGGCTTAGACTTGTAGTGTATAGTAGCCTGTAAATAGGATTGCACTATGAATTATAATTACAAAATATTCAGCGACTTACCGTAATTGCAGGTGAACCTGAAGCAGTGGGTGGTGCAGTTCTCAGCTTCTTGGGTGCAGACACTACATGCCTCGAGGGTGTTGAAACAGTTTCCGATACAAAAGTTGAAACTTGTCCTGAAAGTGATGGAGAACACTGAGGAAGAGATGTCATGGACATAACACTAGAACTGTCTGGTGAGGATACCACAGAAGGCACTAGACTCATGGGTGGAAGGACTGCAGAACGTAAACTTGATGTAGAAAATGCAATGTTGGGAGTCATGCCTGGTAAATTTGCTGAGCTGCTATAAGCTAAGGAGTTAGTAGTGATGGACATGGACAAACAGGGACTACAACAACTGAGAGGCAAAGATGTTGAGGATATAGAAGGCAAATGTGAGGAGGTAGGGAGTGTTGAGCTGAGTGCTGTTGTGGTTGAGAGTATGGAGTGGGATAAGGCAGGCAAGACTAGCAAATTACTGGAAGATATAGAGGTTATGGGTGCAAAGCTAAAGTCTGGAGGTACACTGGTACTCTGTGGCATCAACAATGCTGAGGAGACAGAGATTAGTGCTTCAGCTGATGCAGGGTACTGACTTGGAATAGCTGTTCCTCCAGCACTCATAGACAAAAGTGGTAATACTTTTCTTACATTGCCTGCTACTTCTTCATGCAATACAACAAACTTCTCTATGAGCCTCATGCAAGGCCTGCAAATGTATTCTCTTCTGAGGGTTTCAGAGTCTTCTTTCAAACCTTCCAATTGAAAAAAGAATATTAAACTCTTCACAACTCTTTCTGCAGCAGAACTACCAAGTAATCGCCTCTGCTTTCTCTCCTTAGCTATAGAAACATCTTTTCCACATCCGTAGCATTTCTCCATTGCATCTGCATGCAGAAGTTGCTAAACAGTAACACGCGAAATTTGGCTCCACTTTCTTAACCACAGGTGCTCCATAAGAAGTACAGCCAAAGTATTTCCTCCGGATTCCGGAGGAAAGGATACGAAAATGGTGTGCGCAATCCACCAGACCCTTCCCCCGCGTAGCGTCTGGTAAAGGGTCTGGCTACGCCAGACTAGGTTTCTTGTTAGTGACCTCTTAGTGCTGCCTTGAGTCGTCATGTCGATTGTGCTTATGCTATGCTTAACTAGTAATACAATGCAACCATTTACTCTAACAGATCGGAAAACATTTCTGTAAACAACTTGGGATGGGGTGGGGGGTAGAAGGGGGAGGTGAGTGAGATGCATGGACCCAGGACAAGTACTGTACGCTGCTCTCACTGTTGCTACTAGATACATGTACATGTAGATTGCTCCATTCACTGATGGTGGTCTGTGAACTTGAGAATATAGAAATAAACAGTCACATCCAAAATTGAAGCCACACCCTTTGACTGTGTGCGATTATAATTACAAAAACTGCAATTGTATATTGATCTATAACCACAGCTAATGATGCTGGGGTGATTATGCATTAGCATGAATAGTCTAACTTTTTTCAACACGATTGAGGTGCTGCTTGAGGAAGTGGGTCTGTCGGAGGCGCGACAGATGGTCAGCCCAAGCGCAGCTTTGGGCTGACCATAGTCTGGCGTAACAAGACCCTTTACCTACTGCATCGCGGGGAAAGGGTCTGGTCACATGTAATGCAGTGACTTGTTCAGGTTCCCCCATTAAGTGGGGGAAACCGCACTAGAATTGTATAGTGATTGTGGATATTGCGCTGAGTCAGCAGAACAAGTGGCCCTACTGCATTTGACCAGACCCTTTCCCCGCGATGCAGTAGGTAAAAGGTCTTGCTATGCCGGACTATGGTCAGCCCAAGTGATGATGCAGCGATGGTCAAACATATGTGTGTACATGCTTAAGGTTCAAAGTTCATTGGATTGGCCGCACCTTAGGTCAAAGGTGAGGGTCAGCTATTCTGCATATAGTGTCATCCATTCTAAATGGAAGCTAAAGGATTCAATGGGCGTGGCCATATAGCATCACTCACCATAGTCTGCCTTTTCTCTAGTTTTCTCAAAAACTAAGCTGAAGTTTTTAAAAGTGGCAAATTAAAGGGACTTAAATCGGCACCTAGTCGAAATTCCTTTTCTTTCAAGGCATAAAAGTCCATCATCTTAGAAATCCGCTGTTGACAGAGTGACAGAATGAATGAAAGAATGAACTAGAGCACTGAAGTGCAAACCCTCAGTGCTAGTTAGCTAGTATGATAAAGATAAGGAAAAGTGTAGAAACAAAAAAAAAAGAAAGAGAAGTGGCATGAAGAGAGGCAGGAAAGAGAAAAAGACAATGAAGAGGGACAAAAGAAAGAGGAAACTAGAGCACTGAAGTGCAAACCCTCAGCGCTAGTTAGCTAGTATGATAAAGAAAATAATAACAAAGGAAAAGTGTAGAAACAAAAAAAAAAAGAGAAGTGGCATGAAAAGAGGCAGGAAAGAGAAAAAGACAATGAAGAGGGACAAAAGAAAGAGGAATGAATGAAAAAAGGTAGGAAGAAAAGAAAAAGGAAGAAGAAAGAAAGAAAAACAGTACAGGAAAGAAAGAGGAAATGAAAGGAAAAGGTAGGAAAGAAATAATAACAGTAGGAAGAGAAAAATAAGGCAAGAAGACCAAACGAAAAAGAAAAAAAACAGAATGAAAAAAAAAATGAAAGTAAAAAACGTCTACTTGGGTTCGAACCTGTGACTTCCAGGTTAGCTCTTTGCTCACTCAAAAACTACGCTACGCAACACCTCACACCTAATGCATGTAATTGTTAGCTATATAAAAGTGATATGCAACCTGCAAGCTGGCTCACGTGACAAGCAAGTTTTTTAAGGGGCAGTTCCCATTACCGTAACGTACGATTGTAGGCTACTCGCTTTTTCTTGAAAACTAAGTCAAAACTAAAAATTCTGGCACATTAAAGGGACTTACTCTGTGAAGTGCTATAGTTTGATGTCGCTTTCAAAGCCTGGGTAGCCGTACTCTTCGAGATCCCCTGTTGACTGACGGAATGACTGACAGGTTGACTACTATATACCCTCAGGCGCATGCGCACTGAGGGTTAATGACAAAAAGACTACTATAACCCTCTCATGCATGCGTGCTGAGGGTTAATAATAATAATAATAATAATAATAACTAGAGCACTAAGAGTGCAAATCCTAAGCGCGTTAGTTAAATAATGCAATAATTTGCAAAATAAGTCACTATTGTTGAATACAATTTTCAGCTTATAACAGTAATAGTTTTGTTCATTATGAATTTAAATTTCAGTTTGTCTAGCTAGGATTTTTTTTAATTGGCCTGCTTGCATCTCTGGGATTTTTCAGGCATTTCAAGGGCTTATGTTTAGAACCATCCCTTATACACACGTGGGACTGATTTAAACTTTCTAAAGCTGTTTTACGAGCTTGATACTCAGCAATACGGCTTTTAAGACGTTCTGAGGACAGCCACAAAAATATTTGGACTTTCTGACATGCACACTACACAAACACTTAGGGCACGTTTTTTTTGGAGAGCAGGCATACTTAGAAAGAATCGCACATACAGCAGCAGAGACTACCTAACACCGGACAATAAAAGTTCAGCACAGAGAGCAACACAAATCTGAACCGGGCGCGGTAAAATTTGTATGCTCACGCGAGCGCGCATGATTCGAAATGGCAGCTAAACGATTGAATGGGCATGGCCGTATAGCAACACTCACCTTAGTGTTCCTTTTCTCTTGTTTTCTCAAAGACTAAGCCGAAATTAAAGGGAGTCGTCATCTTGTGCGAGTTCCTCTTCTCTCAAGGCACGATGAGTTAATGACATGCAAACTCTGCAAACCCTCTCGCACATGCGTGCTGAGGGTTAATAATAATACCATGGCAGTCATCAAAGCATACCTCCATTAATAGTGAGTCTCACTACACTTTTGAACTTTCACAATTATATGGCTCATTAATTATAGAGTTGGTGTGGTCAAGTACGCTTAAAAGAATTTGTACACAATTGTAAAGCAGATTGGCACCCAAGGAGAAGGTGCTTAATTTTTAGCTTCAATGAAGTAAAACTGGAGAAATGAAGCTTGTGGTGACTTTTGTTATAGTAGTCTATGTCTTGAAACTGGCAATGGCAGCCACAACTCAGCGTAAGTGTGTAGTGTAGTATTAATTATTAGACTCCTATCAACTGATATGTCTTAATAGTAAAGTTTAGCTAGATAGCAGGAATTCTAAGCTGTATCTGCAAGTCATTACTAACACTCATATGATCCTATCATTAGGAGCATTATGAATCTTTTTAACACAGATATCACAGAACCACCTTCAAAATAATGCTTAGTGACTTCTTAGAAGAAACAACATCTCTCAGATCTCTGCTCCCTTGCTACTACAGATTTCTGTCTCACTATTAGTTCAGTTAGTGTTCTAGTTGTTGTTGTAGCTAGTCACTTGCATTGTCTAGACACGCTGAACTTTAGTAGTGAACAACAGTGCTGTCTGGTGCCTAGCTTTGTTCATTGGTAATAGCTAGGCTTTAGAATTGAGTATTGTATTAAGATAACCAGTCCTTTGATTGTCATTTGATTAATCATTTTTATCATGAATACCTTACACCCACTCATGCATTTCAGTACCAAAATCCTAAAGCAATTGAAATAGCAATCTGCTTCACCTTGTGCTATTTCAATCACATTACTCGTACTATTAATCCCCAAATAGCATAGTGTAGACCAGCTTTTAAAAAAAATCATTTGCACTTGTAGCACGTATTTCAGGATTATCTTCCCCTGGAACTTTGTTTTCAACGTACGGCTCCTCCTATAATCTGTTGAAAAACATTCCATCTAATATGGGTAGAGCTTCTGCAGTAAAGAAGGACATTGTCTCCAACTAGAAACTACTCCTGTATGCTTCCAAGGTTAATGTTGCATACATGCGCAACCCGTACTATTTCACTTAGCTACCGTGGTATTTCACTTAGTTTCCACCAAGTTACCGAGGTGGAAACTGAGTGAAATACCATGGTAGCTAAGTGAAATAGTATGGGTAAGTGTGCATGCGTGCAGCGTTAATCTTGGAAATGTACAGTTCGAGTAGTTTCTAGTTGGAGACAATGTCATTCTTTACCGCAGAAGCTCTACCCGTATTAGACGGAATGTTTTTCAACAGATTAGGAGGAGCCGTACGTTGAAAACGAAGTTCCAGCGGAAGCTAAACCTGAAATAGGGAGATAGTGAGTGAACGATACAGTGTAGCTACAATTGCAAATGACTTCATTACAAAGCTGGCCTACTATGAGCGAGTGATAGCACGGGTAACCTGTGCTATTAGGGATCAATAGCACTCGTAAAGCAATTGAAATAGCACTTGGCTTCGCCTGGTGCTATATCAATTGTGTTATTCGTGCTATTAATCCCAAATAGCATGGTTACCCGTGCTATTACTCATACTAATTATACAACCAAAATGCTGTATTATTATCCTTCACTCAAAAAATACATTATTCCTTAAGTAATGTACAGAATTAAATGTATTCCAATGGACACTTATACTAGCAACCCAGATATAGAAGGAGACATTGTCATAATGGTGTGGGGTCCACTCTCAGATTATTTATAAATGTCTCTCCCAAGTTAGCAATAAATTATATTTTTACAAGACATTCAATCACTGCTTGAGCCAAGGTTCCATTTTCGGGGGAGACTGCAAGTGAAGGGTTCCCTCAGGATAGACCAAAATATTTCACTCTTTTTTTTTAGTACTTGAGCTATTATTTATTGAAGTGATCATTATATCATGGTAAGTCACTAGCAAAATCACGCAAATAGGTCACACTATGGTACGGAAAAAAAAAACAACATTCATACACTATAATGAAGCACCAAAGGTGCAAACCCTCAGCATTACTATACACTAGCTAGCTATTACAAAGACCAAAATAATAACGTATTTGGAGTAGTATCAATATGAACGTGCCAATATGTATGTTTGTGCACGTCGATATATAAAGCTTGAGCTAGTCAATATGTAACTGGTGCAATGAGACTGTAGATGTTAATGCTGTCTTCATAAGAGAAGCTTAACACAGATGACACTCACCTCACCAGTAGTTTCAATGGGAAACTCCAAGTACTCTGGTAAAGCACTGAGAATAATGTAATGCAAAACTACCGCAGGCAGCAAAGAAACAATTTGCTCACGTGAGAACAGTGTGACTATGGGGTCATTACCAACATTTGCTTACGATTGTACGGCCTAAAAATAACTAGCGTTTTCTAAATAAAAAAAGTCGAAACAAAAAATTCTTGCACATTAAAATGTCCAGTGCAACAAGTTGATGCTTGGTTCAATCTTCGGGGAGGGGGGGGGGGGGGGGGGGGGGTGTGGGGGGGGGTGGTAATGCCCCAATAAGTCACACTCATATGTGAGCAATAATTCCTTTGCTGCCCGAGAAGTTTTGCATTACATTATTTTATCAGTAGTTTACCAGATTGCTTGGAGTTTCCCTTTATGACTACTGGTGAGGTGAGTGCTACTTGTATGTTAAGCTTCTTCTATGAAGACAGCATTAATGTCTTACTATTTCATTGCAGGAGATGATTGTAGAGACTTGCTCAAGCTTTTATCGGCTTGTATGAACTACATATTGGCATATTCATAATGATACTACTCCAAATGAATTATTTTTTTCTTCGTAATAGCTAGCTAGTGCAAGTCACGCTGAGAATTCACACCCTTGGTGCTTCACTTATTACAGCCCCCTTATTCCACACATCACATATGCACACATAAATACACACACTCACATACATACAACAAACACATAAAATACACTTGTAACATGCACACTCACACGTGTGCACACATAACACATTACTATGGATATGGATATGGCAAATATTGAAACATACCTCCAATTATGTAATGGCTTCTGTAATTTGATCAGGCTCATTCCTTTTTGTGTGGGTGTGTGTTTGTTCTAGCCATTGCTTGCTTGAAGAATCTGTACACAAATACAAAATAGATAGGTACTCAAAGTAGGAAAGTTTCATCCTGCAAGAAGTGAAACTGGAGAAATGAAGGGTTTTTTGATGCTTCAATTAGTTCTCCTTTTTTTGAAACCAGCAATGGAAGCCACAACTCAAAGTAAGTGTGTATATATTATTTTTGTGTCAACTGTCCTGAATTGAGTGATGACTTTACTGTTCACGCCCACTATGGTATCACTGACCTAATTGTACCATAGAAAATGTATTGGTATATCTTACCACTGACTCTATTTCTTGCTGCAGAGGGCTCATAGCTTGCAGCAGAGCTACCAAATTACAGAAATGGATTGTGAAATTTTCTACATGCTCATACCAACAATTTGGCTAGTTCAAGGCAGTGTTGTGGAAAAATGGGAGGCAGAAGTTGAGTGCTAGATAGCTTTTGTCAGAATTCGTTGGCAGGTGGTGCTATTGCTGCTTTTCTCAGAACCAATGCCAAGAGTACACTTGGAGATAGTGAAGTGTATGCTGTGGTAGTTCCTGGAAGTGACCAGGAAAGGATAGCTGTTAGTGCAAACATATGAATTGCTGGTTTTTCTGGGAACTACTCTATGCTCTATTCACTGCAGCTTGTACTGTTAATCAAAGTCAGTAAAAGTTTGATGTATTGAGTGACAGGATCTGCAAAAACATCCCACTTTACCCAATCACTTTTTGTTTTTGTTATTATAGCAAACTATAATGCTTATTTATTCCAACAAAACTTACCTGACACTCATACATGATACCCTACCCAGCAATAATCTCCGCTCTAACCACGTCTCAGCAATAATCTCCGCTCTAACCACGTCTCAGCAATAATCTCCGCTCTAACCACGTCTCAGCAATAATCTCCGCTCTAACCACGTCTCAGCAATAATCTCCGCTCTAACTATGTCTCAGCAATAATCTCCGCTCTAACCACGTCTCAGCAATAATCTCCGCTCTAACCACGTCTCAGCAATAATCTCCGCTCTAACCACGTCCCAGCAATAATCTCCGCTCTAACCACGTCTCAGCAATAATCTCCACTCTAACCACGTCTTAGCAATAATCTCCGCTCTAACCACGTCTCAGCAATAATCTCCACTCTAACCACGTCTCAGCTGCGTGAATAAAAGTGACTATACTTGAAATGGTGCACTTGGCATGCAAGAAATGTTTTTAAGACCTAAAACTTGGGAGAGAGCTAGAAGAAGGTATATAGATACTAACAAGCTAATAATTTTTATTGGTTAAGAATTACCTGCTGTCAGATTTTTGCTCATTATCTCAAAATAAAATTGTGCGCAAACGAGGCTGTTTTCGCAGATCCTGAAAAATACAAAAGAATTTAGTTTAGAAATATCGAAAGAAGCACTAAAACTTGATTATATTAATGTATTTCATATTGACCATTACTCTGTGAAGCAAACTGGTTGCTGGAACCAATTCATATAACTGTACACATGGCAGGAAAAGGATAAATTAGAATAATGAGATATCAATTGATAAAGAAATTATGTACAGCCAATTTCCATGATACACTTCCTTTGTGTGCAGGATTGGACTTATTCCAACAGACACCTAGAAACCCAGTTGTAGAAGGAGACACTGTTACTGTAGTTTGTAATGGTGAGGGGTCCAGTCTCAGATGGTTTATAAATGGCCGACAAGTTTCCAACCAAATGTCTGGCATTTATAGCATAAGTACAAGTGTTGATGACACCACTCTCTCTATGTGGACTTCTACATTGGTAACTACGGCAACACTGGCTAGAAATAATACTTACATCAAATGTGCCCTCACTGGAAGTTCTACAGTTGATCCAGAAAACTCCACTACCATCTTGATTGCTGGTGAGCGTCCAGAACCATAGCAATAAATTCAGTAACTAGCTAGTTACTATTGCCATACTCTATGATAGTAATTTTGTCAACATATTTGGGTAAATTTGAACATTTATAGGTCCACCTTTGACCCCTAGCACTTCTCTAGTGGATATTCACAATGGTACAGTCCTTCAGTTTGCATGGGAGGAGCCTTATGCACCGTCCATTTACCAAGTTACTTCCTACCAAATTTTCGTCAACAATGGCAGCAATGTGTTGGTCAATTCATCCTTCAATGCCTCCTCCTTAAACTCCTCCCACCTGCACTACAATTTTGCCAAGCCAAATGACTACAGTACCTGTGAGGTGATAGAATTTGCTGTGTCAGCAGTATCAATCCTTGGGTCCAGTAATAAATCCACTGAAATAGGGATGTTTCCAAGAAGTGAGTCAAATAATTACAGATTTGCAGTTAGTGAATGAATGACAGGTAGGACATTATTGCTGGCAAAGTTAAGTCCAAGATTTTAATTTTTTTCCTTTAACCAAGCTGTGATGCTTGTGTAGCCAAATGAGAGAACTGGTAAATTCAGGATATTTCCAAAACTAACATGTCCATTCTCATAAACAAGCATATTTTGTCTCATTCCAAAGGCTACAGATAAACTAGTTAAAGCAGGTGTGTATCCTTGGCCTGACCACAGTTAAAGCAGGTGTGTATCTCTGGGATTAACCTTGGCCTCAGCTTGTGATATATGTAGGATGACATAAATATTGTGGACGTATTGTTATAGTTTAGTTCCCTAGCATTGCTAGAAAAATCTGATGAAGCATCAACGGATGCTAAATGTTGTGTTATTTTAACAACTTTCAAAAAAGATATCGATTGTACTATTACCTAAAAAGGTTCCTTTATACCAAATGAATGATAGACTTCTGGGATAGTGTTATGTGTAACTCATGCTCAGTTCAAAGATATTGATTCAAGTGAATAGTGAATTAAGTGGAGTTCAGCTTGAGATGAATTACTTGTGGTTGTCATTTCTGTAGTTCCTGATGCCAGTAACTTGGAACTGCGCCATGAAGTAGTGTTTAAAGATGATGGAACTCCTCGACTGATGGTCTGGTTCAATGTGAGTACATATAAATACCAGTAAAGCCGTATTCTCATTGCATCTCATCACCAGTTCAATAAATACATACACCCGGGAAGGTTGTAACAGTTTCAATTAAAAATTGCCCCTCTGTATATACTACATTCAAGATGAGCAAAGGATATTTATATCATAAAATGAATGTGGCCAATGGTTAGTGTATTTGTGATTTTGAAATCTATAAAGACAAGCATTTGACATAATTACCTTCAGTGGGTGGCTTTCTCTAGTGACTCTGAGAGCCTCAATATCTGTCTATGTGAACCTTTAGGATTTATGATACACATGTAATGTAACAACTTCTTCATCTTCTGCCTATTTATGTTACAAAAACTGTAGGAGCCAGAAGTGTGTGATCTTCAAGACCCAGTGAACTACACCATGGAACTGCTGAACGACCAAGGCTCAGTGGAAGCCACGTCTGGTCTTAAGATTGCGAGGGGCATTCAGGGAACTGTCTCAACTGTGTTCACTGGAAACCTCCCAGTGAACATCAGGCTGTCTGTTAGAGTCTCCTTCAGCCACTCTGCCATGAGCTGGACATCACAGTCTGTATATGACCAAAACATAAGTAATAATAATTGTGTAGGTTTAAGTGAATGTTTTATTACAAAAGTTACGTCCTGTAGCTATAAGGAGAATTATAATACCTCCTCAACCTACAGATAGTCCAGGTAAGTGTGTTTAATTGATATAAATAAATAAAAGTGATGCATACAAAATAGAAGATAGTCTCATAAACTTGACTTTGTTATAGATGTATTTAGAATTGATTGTCTGTAGCTTCTTCAAGAAGTACCATGTCTCAAACTACTTTAACATATCTAGTATCTAATACTTCACAAATGACATTATCTCAATCTACTACAATTTGCTCAACAAAAGAAATTCATTTCCTACTACATTTAAAAAAAATCAACCTATTTAAAAATTTGCATGCTTAGCTAAAATAATTGGCTGAAAGCTCAAATAATGCTATGGAATTACTACAAAGTATAAGCTTATATTATATAGTTAGACAAGATAAGAGTTATCATGCACTTTGATAGTGACTAAGTCAATGTGATAATTGATAAAAAAATACCATTAGTGGAAAACAATATACAGGAATAAGCAGTGCACATAAACACTTACACATTCCTGGCCTAATTCTATCAACTGTTGCTATAATTGGAAAAAGGATAATTATTGTTATTTCAGGTATTAATGAATTAGAATCAGATAATAAATTAAATGTTATTAGCCTCTTTGGTAGTGACTCACTTTAAATTGGTTATGCTTTAGTGATTTTGTTAAACTTATCCAATTATATAGTTCACGTGTGCAATGAGGAGGTGTCATGGAGTAGAATGCATGGAGAGAAAGTAGGAAATAATTCATACCCCTAAAATAATGTGTGTTCCGTTCATAATCACATTATTGTCATTAATAAATGACCTGGTTAATATTTTACTTGTTTATTTGTAGTGGCTGGTTTAGTCATATTTCGCTTCTTTTTAAATATTTACAGATGATTCGGGAAGAATGTCTTGTGACTGGGCTTTCGTTTGAAGAACTAGCTAATAGTGATTGAACATTTTATTTTTGAATGGTTTTTAAATAACTTTTGTAATTAGACATGATTTCTGACAGACGTTACTTTCTTATAGTGCATACTATGCAATATTCATTACATTAGACATGTATCATTTACACCCGTGACTATTATTTATGAAGGCCTCAATGATGGATTAAAATCTGATATAGCAACACTTAAGCTGCGGATTTCCTAGCTTACATTCAATATAGAGCATGTACATTAAACATGTTATATGAAATGCAATAACTAAAAAATAGCTGTGAATGCTATATATTTCAACTATTACAATTACTTAAAATTACTTTTTTGATTATCATCTTTGCTAACATTTTTATTTATAAACTGACAATGAGATTAATAGTCACTCAATTAGGCACAAATTATGACCTCAATGTGTATATTCCTAATTTTTATTACTTCTGATGACACTATTAATGCAATCATTAGCTATTCATTATTATCATTCCGTCCATCATTGTAGTTGCAGTAGGGAAGTAATACATTCTCATTGTTGTTATTAATCCTCAGTGCACATGCGCGAGAGGGTCACAGTACCCAGTTTGTTTGTCAGTCAGTCAGTCAGTCAGTCAATCACTCAGTCAGTCAGCCAGTCAGCCAGTGAGTCAGTCAGTCACACAGATCTCGAAGATGGCAGCCTCTGAAGATTGAAAACATCAAAATGTTGCACCGGCCTTTTTAACTTTAATGTGCCATAATTTTTCGTTTGTACATCTTTTTTCAGACATAACAACTACATTTTGTTCATCTGTCAGTAAAATTAATAAAAAAATTCATGATACCTCATTATGTGTAACAATTCTTTTTGGTATATACAAGTGATGGGAATTTTAATGAAGCCGCTCAATTTTTTGTCTGCCTCAATTCAACTGGGAAAGTGTTATAAAGTTTACCGTTGTTTTAAACTACTGTATGAAGTTATGCTAACATTGCATTACTGTTTTTAAGGATCTACTTACCACAGTTAACTATATGAATTTGTTATTAGAGCAGTAGAGTAACAAATAGTGTAACGAAGTACTCAGATATAAAGCTACAATCTCTGAGCAGTTGACCATACCAATTATTATGGATTTCAAAATTTCTTTTAGCCTTCTTCAATGTATTCTCATTCTTCACATGCTTTTTTTTTTAAGTACAGAGTTAATAAAAAAAAAAATAGACTGCCACCAAAGATTGAACCTAGGACCACTTGCCTATAATTAATTCACATTGTTCCAACCACAAGGCCACAATTGTTAATGGAGATCACCAATACTCCAGCAGCCAACACAGTCCATGCTTGAATGAGATTGATACATGTATTTTCTTTTTACTTGTGCCTCTCAAATTTATAATTTAATTATTACCAATCTAACTGTGGGTGCATTTGCTTGCAAGCAAATGAAATAGTTAATATAACGGAAGAATTTGAATCTGAGTTTGGCAGAGAACAATATCTGACATAATACAAATACTCATAAAGGGAAGCACTGCCAGGTTTTCTCACAGAACAAAGGGAAAAAGGAAGGCAGCCTGTGGAAGCAGTTCCTCCCACATGAACTCAGGAACCTTTTAGAACAGTGTGTGAGCGTGTGCAAGTCAATTAGGTGTGTCATTTGTAAGGCACGCCCAGGAACACAGTTTGATATATTAGGGCTGGATCCCCATCGTGACAATCCGGGTAGCTACTCAAACAGACTGCATCACTTGAGAGTGATTCTGGTGGCAGCTTTACCATAAGCCCCAGAAGGTCAGAGCCTCCAGTGTTGACGTTACTTACGCTAACCTGCCGAGCCTGTGACACAGCCCAGAGCCTCCTGTATAAGAAGGGTTACAGGAAATCAAACAGGAAATGACCATATATACATATATATGTATATATACTATATATAATGTATATTATTATATTTGGCTCTATTTTGTATGCCTATGATATACCAGATGCATGTAAAACTACTACTAATGTGACACTAAGGTAACACTTGATCTATCTTTGCCGTTTACTTTCTTAATGAGGCTCAAACTAATAGCCATACCATTCCCTGAAGAAAATGTGCCAATATAGTCATGCCATGATAGTTCCATGATCTAATGAATTTAATTATAGTTACAACTAAGGCTTATCAGAGAATGTTTAGTTATCAGAAGTGATTGGTTTATGTGTAAAGTGTCTTGTTGCTTGTTGTCTTTTTCAGAGACTTGGTGCCAAACAATTTCATTTACCTTACTAATTGATGAAAATAACAACAATATTATAGACAAGGTAAGGTATTTTCAGCTCAATTGTCATAAAAAATGAACAAACAACCTGATAGTAATTCCCTAGCTGTGAAAATTAAACCCACGTCTAGCTGGTTCTATAGTATATGACCAGCATAATGATTAAAATTATACAACATAGTATATAACCGAGTTAGGCAGTAAACATGATTTTTTTAATTAGGTTATAGCATTAATTTGTATTTTATAATACCAACACAGTTATGCTATAGACAGGAACCTTTGATTGTAAACTCTCTACGGATTCAAATGAGCCAATCATTTCTAATTAGCAAACATTTGACTTTCCTCTTTCAATTAGTAATCTGAGAAAATGTATTGCTTATTATCCCTTAGAGCAACCTGTGATTTGTTATAAATAAAAAGCTGTCAAAAACAGTATTAGATTCCACTTTTGATTAAAAACAAATCTCTGGACGATATTCTATTCTTGCTTCTTTGGTTTATAAATGTAAAGAGATGTCATGAAAATTATTTGTAAGCAAGAGAATTTGACAGACATTCTTAGGTCCACAGAATAAGTAACAGTACATGTAAAAATGATTGGTGAGATTTGCTTCAATGTTATGTAGGCTGAAAAAGCAGGTTTACTGAATTCAACATTATGTTTTCATCATAATGTAGCAATTCATGAGACTTTGAACATTTAAATGAAGACAAACTAATCAGATATACATTCATAATGACATTATACAACAGAAACCGTAAGCTACTAAGATTATTATGAATGTTTTACACATACAATTTTTTTAGAATTATTATCCCAATTGCTATTACACTGGAACAGTAAAGGATCATCTTGAATGGACTGCTAGTATGACTGCATGCATGGACTTCAGTAAGTATCTTCACAATCTTTATTGATGGTCAAAAATGGGAAAAGGGAAATATTTATTTATACTGTTGATAGTCATAACAGGATAGAGTTTGGAGACCCCAAGGACTAAGAAAGTTATTATCACTTGGAACCTTTAAGCAGCACTGATACAAGTGTTAGTTAGTTCTTTACTTGCATATAGTCACAAAATAATCCTCCTTTGATTTTAGATGAGCCAAAGCCACGCCTTTTACAAGCAATCTGAATATTCTACTAAAAAAAGACAATTTATAACCATATGCAACTATGAATCAAGATAATACAATGTATATGCTGTCGTTCCTGGGTCGTTATGTTCTCCAAATCTGTGTGACTTGTAACTTGCAAGTTGCACTCACATCGTTGCAGATAATTGTGAAATCAGCAATGAATACAAATTGGAGAATAAAATGCAATCTTCAAGCACAACATCGGTGCTCATTTATACTAGTCTATTTATTCAGCGAGCGAGCGAAGCGAGCGAAGCTGACTCTCAGTCGTGTTCAATTGAGATTTCAGATATAGACATACTAGTGGTGTGCTTGAGCACAAATGGCGAGCGAGCCTTAAACTACACTATTGTTATTCAAACTACTAAAATAAAGTTGAGTTGTTAAATTACGCATATACGGTTAAGCGGTTTCAATGCCATAGTAACCACTCCCCTCTCAACTGTTTGAATTGAAAAAGAAGCAACAAAATCAAGTCACGTTATTTAAAATTTTCTTTGTGATATTCTTAATTGGCGAGCGAGCGTAGCGAGCGAGACACTTACAGGGGTAACACAATCGAAAATCGGGGATGTTTATTTATTGGCGAGCGAGCGAAGCGAGCGAGACACTACCAGGGGTAACTCAATCGAGATTTCGCTATATTTATTTATTTATCTGTTTATGGGGTACGTGAGACCTCTGTTTTCGCCCGCGCTTCTAATTACGTAAGTTAGGTAAAGCGTTCACAGTTCCAGTAGTTTTCAATTAACAAGCGCGGAGAATCCTGCTGCACTGCCTTACACAACTCTGTTTCAACCAAAACGTTTATAGCTACTCTCTTCTTGAAACAATTGTGAAGTCTTTGTCAAGCTGCGCTTCTTTGCCACTGCTTTCTAAGTTTATTCAGGTAATTCTGTTATTGTTAACTCAGCTAAGAGCTTGTTGTCAACTGTGACTGGTAAATTCAAATAGTCAGAATGACTCAAATTTGGTACTAGGAAGTTACTACTGCTCAAGATAATGAGGTAAGAAAGCAATTTTGTATTTGTGGGCTAAAATTGATTGTCTTTTGTTTTTGTAGCTGAGAGCTTGTTGTCAAGAATTCGAGGTAATTCAGATGGTCAAAGTAACTTCAATTTGATATTACAGAAGTTATCAATACTCAAGAATGAGTTAAGTAGTAATTCCATATTTGTTGGCTAAAATTACAAATATTAACACTGGTTTATTTTTTATCGTAGCTGAGAGCTTGTTCAAGAGTCACTGGTGATTGAGATTATCAGAATGGTTGATGTTTGATACTACAAAAGTTACCATTAATCAGGTAAGAGAGTGATTTTGTATTTGTTTGCTGAAATCTAATATCATAACTGCTATTATAGTGTTTGCATGAAGTAAGCTAAAAATAGTAACATTTTATGTTACCTAACTATCAGGCTCGCTCGCCATTTGTGCTCAAGCACACCACTAGTTTATTTATTTATTTGTATATATGTTTGGACGTACGTATGTCATTTTGTACTTTGACCCTCGCGTTTTTGTGTTAGTAATGTGGTCGACCCCTTCCCAAATTGCACTAAACAGAATCCTCTGGTTTATCGATCAGTACCCGTATCACCCTAGAAATTGAATTGTTTACCGTTTTGAATTCTTTTGCGGGTGCAGTTCAAACTTGAAAACTTAAGGGACTTCCATTTCTATTCGAGTTAGTGGCGGTGGTAAGTTAATGCGCTCTTTGTCATGGTTATAAGCGGTGCGCAACAGTATTTACTTGAAAATACATTGTCCACTAGACTACTGCGAAGGTAAGTCTGTGTAGGTGCATGTCCAGTTGTGTCAAAGCATTGTGTGTTACAACCACTACTTAGCTAAGAATATCACAGAGAAAATTTTTAAATAACGTGTATTGTTTTTTTTTTTGTTTTTTTTTTCCTTCCAAGCAGTTGCAGAGAGTTGTTACTATGGCACTGAAATCCCTTTACCTTGTATGCTAAATTTAAAAACTGGACCTTATTTTCAGTAGCTTCAGTGTTAGAAGTCAAAATCATCCATATAAAAATAGTATAGTCTTTAGGCTCGCTCGCCATTTGTGCTCAAGCACATCACTAGTAGTAGCTAGTTGTAACACAATACTTTCACACAACTGAACATATCTACGCAAGACTTACCTTCGTGGTTCGTCTAGTGGACAATGAATTGTCAAGTAAATGCTGTTGAGTAGTGCTTATAACTGTGACAAATAGTGTATTAACTTACCACCACGCCACTAACTCGAATAGAAATGGAGCTCCCAGCACCCGCAATACAATTCATAGCGGTAAACAATTCAATTTCTAAGGTGATACTGGTAATGGTCGCTACACCAGAGGATTCTGTTTAGTGAAGTTTGGGACGGGGTCGAACGCGGAGCGAACACAAAAATACGGAGGGTCAAAGTACAAAATGACATACATACGTCCAAACATATATCTAAATAAACTAGTGATGTGCTTGAGCACAAATGGCGAGCGAGCCTAAAGACTATACTATTTTTATATGAATGATTTTGACTTCTAACACTGAAGCTACTGAAAGTAAGGTCCAGTTTTTAAATATCGCATACAAGGTAAAGGGATTTCAGTGCCATAGTAACAACTCTCTGCAACTGCTTGAATTGAAGGAAAAAAACAACAACAAAACATAATACACGTTATTTAAACGTTTTCTTTGTGATATTCTTTAGCTAAGTAGTGGTTGTAACTCACAATGTTTTGACACAACTGGACTTGCACC
>WLWD01002088.1_pt1 | contig 87060 bp, 42 predicted proteins | sample 6712731 | NCBI WGS metagenome assembly WLWD01 (sample SAMN12718690, study PRJNA576275) | sponge metagenome | isolation source: marine sponge | host: Mycale hentscheli | place: New Zealand: South Island, Marlborough, Capsize Point | collected 2014-11-01
TACTTTCACATCATTAATTCAGACTCAAAACTTGATTCTGTGGATGGTTGTGTGTCATGTGCTTACATGGCAAAGTCACCCACAAAATGCAGCTATCGACTTACCAGGCTTCCTAGCTCCTGAGTTAACTCGAAATCTCTGATGACTTCTGAGTGTATTAGGTTATAGTGCTTCATTGGAGCAGCTATTGTTTCATCATGCTTTTTAAAGAGACTAATTAAGCAGGTGATAGTAGACTCCTATTCAACCTGTAAGTTGAGGGCTCATTAAAGAAATGAGTGAACACACCACTTCACATCTTTACTATATAGCTATCTCCAGTGAGATTATTGGCTTCAAAGTATTGGTCTAGCCTTTCCATTGTAGTGGCCAATCATCAGAATTTGGATCGAATGGTTCTCTTCCTAGAAGTGCATTAATTGGAACAATCATGCCACTCATCATCTCACATAGTTGATAAGAAAGGATGCGGTTACACCCAATACATAGGTATTTATTACTATGTAACTCCCTAGCTACATTCTAAAAATACATTTGGAATGTAGCTATAACTATGATAAACGATATGTAAAAACACTGCCCATTATAATTAGCTAATTATTTTGGGTATTATAATTTTACAATTAGTTATAACTGTAATTATAAAATTTCGCACATTTTATTTAATTCATTTGGCACAAAAATAAATGTACAAACGAAGAAAAAATCAATAATGAGTTGTTATCAGCTAATATCTAATTAACTTATTTATATACGATTATATATCGAGGATGAATATCATCAGACTTGGATGATTGCACTACAATCTCTCCATAATTAAGAACACCTCCAACTGTTCCGTATATGGTTCGAAATCTTCGTGGGGGGCCATTAATATTTGTATTATTTTGAGACAATTTATATTTTTTACCTGGGTACACGTCACATAGCAACATGGCTTTGTGGCTGTAGGAACCTTTTGCATAGTCATGCGCCTTTGAAGAGTTGGGTGCAAGATAGAAGCCTGGACCAAATCTCTGAAATGAGTTTCTTCGAATTTTATTCTTATCAAAGCCACGCCTGGCAATAGCACATATGCCACAGCTTTCATTCCTGCACAGTTCTCTAGTGCTTTTAATATTACAGCATAGCTTGGTGCCATGATAGTATTCTTCCCTTCCACTACGAAACCAGCGAACAAATTGATGCCATCTGTTATGAACAACAAAGACTGCTGTTACCTCTCCAACCCTTCCTTTAGTCCATGCTCTTTTAAACTTAGCTGTAATTACATCTGTTTGGTCTGGTGTAGCCATTTTAATGTATGCATAATACAAGGAAAACCAGTTACAGCATAATGCAATTTTCCTATTGCTAATACAACAGCAAGTGATTAGGCCGACGAGTAAAAGAAGGAATGCTGATGGAAATATGAAAATCCAGAGACGAGGACTGCATTGTATCTCTATTGGAATAGATTCTATTGAATGTTTATCGAATGAGTTGGAGTAAGTAGAAAGAAGAACATAGTCAGTATGAAGCAAAGACACCCCTACAGAACATGTAGGATCATCACTATATGTCAATAGAGAGCAGTTACTAGTGATGGTACTTTTTTCCAGCCTATACTGTGTTAGATAAAGATCCATTTCAACTCTCAAGTAAAGCTTTGGAATGTATCCGATTGTGCTGGTGAAAAATATGATGTAGTAGAAGTTATCTTCAGTGACTGAGAACTGATGATAGGACGAATAGCTAGAAGTACAGTTATAATAAATCTCAAATTCAGGTAAAACTTTAATGTCACTTTGTCTGAGTCCACCATTATATCCATCGATGCCTTTGGCTATGTATACATAAGTGTTTGGAGTAATAACACTGTCGTTGGCAAAGCAAGCCTTGATTGAGATCGTAGAACCATTGTTCAAATATAATAAATAGTAGCGTCTGATTTCTGTCTGTATTTCCTCAGAAATGCTGAGTGGCTGCTGATCATAAGTATGGGGCTTAGCAGAAAGCTGGTAAAGAGACACTAAATAGTTCTTGGTACCATTGTACCTTAGCTTTATATTCAAACTTTTGCAATAGACATTAGAAAATGGTACCACGTGGGTATTACCAGGAATAAAATTGTATTCATAGCTCAAGCGATAGTGATTCAAACCATGAAAGCAAATTCCAACTAAAATACTGATTAATGCCATTGTGCATAGGTATGGCAGTATGTACACACAAAACCTTAATGTGTATAAAGGTAAAAATGTAATAGCACAGCATAAATGAAAGTAGAAACCTGCCAATGGAATTATTAATAGATAAACCCAGACACGAGGCTCACAAATAGTTTCCAATGGTACTTCATCGAATTTAGTTATTTTCGTAGTAGGCTGTGGCTTTATACTCAAGAGAGCATAGCTAGTTGTAGAAAGGGGCAGATCGATTGAACATGATGTGAAGAAATATTCTGAATTATATACACGTATGCCACAAGAACTGATTGAAGTGCTGCCATAAAGACTATAACTGGTAAGATAAAGTGTTATGTTTATAAACATATCACAAGAAATGATATCCAAAGTATCCATATTGAAAAAATAGTAACCTTCATCTTCAAAAGAATATGAGTACGGTGACAAATCTTCTCCACAGCTGTACAGAGAAAAATTTCCCACTACAGATGTGCTACCATTATTGAACATTTTATTTATATTAATAACAGAGCAGTCGGAATCTTCATGGTTACAGGCATCAATAATGATATTCGATCCAAAATGAATATAATAAACTCTATTATTGTTAAGATGCTCCATAGATTTAATATATATAATGTTGTGATCAAATAGGTAAGGATCACTATCGAGTAAGTTTAAAGATATTACGTAATCACGTACATGTGTGCCACTATATTTAGTCGTCTTTACCTTCAAACTCTGACAAAAGTAATTGGAGTAAGGAATTAATCTTTTTTCATTTGGAATGTAATAATGTCCAGAATTTGTGAAAGACTTTCCTTTAGTTTGGTTTAAGACAACCATAACAACAATGATCATCAAAACCAGTATCACAAAATGAAGGATTACCACACAACATCTGCATTTCTTATCACAAAGACCACTTGTTTTAGATCTGAAAAATAATTCAAATACATAGTAAAGTAGAACTAGCTAAGCGCATGGGAGCAACCATACTGTCAATTACCAGTCTCCTTATGAAGCATTGCCTTAGTAGAGTTGTTAAGTTTTCAAACTGTAGTTCACGGGCACTAATCCCCATACCCAAGACCACGCCCATAAAAATACACAAGTTCGGCAGGACCGACTACTAATAGATACTTATACACTATCATGTTATCATTGCTTACTTATCATTTGTGGTTTTGGGTGTGGTCTGCAGGTGTGGCTTGGTGCTTCTGAATTACGACTTGGAAGTGGTGTTGAGGGATGTCACCTTCTGTGTTTCATTTAGTACATTGGTGTAGTTTCCAAGGTCAAACCAAGAGAGGTTGCACATACTACATTTGTGGTTGGAGTGAGGAGGTTGCTATGGAAACTACATATCACTCTGGCCACAGAGTTAACCCAGCAGCCATACTTCAACCTATCTGTAACCAGATTCGCCTCTAATTGAGTGTAGTGTAGTGTGATGTTGTTTTTTTGTTGTTGTTTTTATTGTGCACTGGGAACCATAGCAATACAGAACACTTTACCAATATAAATTGTACTCTTACTGTTCAGTGATCAAGAAATTCAAATTGATTTTTTTTTTCATAGCACTGCAATGAGACATGGGATATATTATACAGTGTTACAAAGTTATCCACCATTTAATATTCAACAGCATAAATTCTCCAACTCTATGGAGCACACCCTTGGAATTTGAACTCAAAACTAATAACCCAGAGTGCTAGACAACTGGTGTTATTAGTACACTATCTATGAACTTGCTCCTATAATCATTTAACATGCTTCTAGAATTCATCTCTCCCCCACCAACGCTATGGAAACATATTATCAATACCCAATTCTTTATTGGGTACAGTGCACAAAAATGGTCTAGCCAATAGATGTGAGATTAGCCCTACCAGTCCCTGGACCCATGATACCTCAACCAACTCAAAAGCATGGGCACATAAGCTTATTTTTGTAGACTGTTACTTGTGTAAGAAAATACAATCCATTAGTCAGGCAATAACATTAGTTAAAAAGTATTTTCAGCAATAATTGAAGTTGTTAAAGTCATTAGAAACTCCTAGAATTTGAGTTCTGATGTGCAGAAGAAACTAATAAAGATGAAAGCTTATGTAAGTAGATATAACGAGGATCCTAAAGGTAGTGATCACAAAAGTATCTTTACAATACCCTAGAATGCAGGTACTTTTCTCTAAAGCTGTTTCATCTCATCATCAACTACCGACTAATATTAGCTACCGAGTTTAATTAGCTACCTTTCTTATAATAAAAAAAAAATCAAAATGTATTTTAGTCAACTTCCCCCTTTTCTAACTTTAGTCCCCTCAAAGGTATCGGCTATGTGAGGCTCCAACATTCAGCGATGTCCAACTCTTCTACTATTGTTTGTTAATTGGTTAATTGTTTTAATTAAGTGAGGAGGTGGACTAGGAATGCTGGAAAAGGACACAACTGTATTAAAAAAATACAACATCAGTGAATGGCCAGACAATTGTTGTTGAAGTTATTAATGAGTTGTCACAACCGAAGCTAAGACATATTAATGGACCACAAATATATACTCTTAAACAATAAACTGAGGTGTGCCTTTCACAGGAATCCAATAGAGGGATACATAGACAACTGGATGATCAGATTCACTTAGCTAATTTTTTTAACCAGGTGATTATCCATAGCTAAGCATTGCAAAAATTACTTGATTCTAATTGCAATAACTGAAATCATCACCTCCAGTGTTGTGTTAGTAACAAGTTTCCTAGGTTGGTGACAGTGTGTGCGCTATGAATGAACTAGAAACAGCTAATCATAAACATCTGCTCACCTGGGCATCTTATGGAAGCAGTCCACCACTCTACACGAACTGTCCGCCTTATTATTTGATAGATAGGAAGCAGGGGGGCGGCAATGAAACGGAGTGACGGTGGAAAAGCTTTCCCCTTTACCGACTGGTAGAAGTCTCAGCCAGCTGTCGTGTCTGGGCTGATCTGAACTTCGTGGCGGTTGGCTGCGGAGGCTGGTTGAAGCCAAAAGAATCCACATAACTACCCAGACCCCATTTCCCAGCGAAGCGGTATGGTAAAGAGTTGGCTTGCGAGACTACTCTGAAGGTTACTCGTCTCGCTCGCCAGACCTTTTTCCTAACCCGCAAAACCAGAAGGCAACGTGACAAAGCATCAACTTTTATTTTCAAACATTGTTCCTGCTCACTTTTCAGAATATAGCTAAGAGAATCTGCAGCTCTAGAAATAGCAGATTCAAGGTCTAAATGTTTCTAAGCAAGTTTTACAGCCAAGATTCTCCCAGGTGGAGTTGCTACAAAATACGGGATTGAACTCAGCGGTAGTCTAACGCTCAAAATTCACACGCAAAAGTTGTGCAACGCCCAAGTAAAAGGTTTAAACCACCTCCTCCATTAGCTATACATACAAAGTATGCTCCTCCAGATTCTAGAGGAGGATACGAGATGGGTGCACAATGGACACCAGACCCTTTCTCCGCGTAGCGGTTAGGAAAAGGTTCTGACTAGCGAGACTAGGAGGTTACTACAATTTTAGCGTAATTTTGGAGCGCTCGGAACACCGTGTTAAGCTTCTTAAAAAATCGCCGACACTGTCTTCCCTTGGAAAAAAATACTTCTTCCACTTTATAGGACCAGAACCTGTTGTCATTGTCCAGGTTCAGTTAGCTACTTCAAAAACAAGCCATGTAGTCCAGTCAATCTACAGAAAATTATAACTCAACCCCAAACAAATTGCAACAGAATTTTTTTACTTGTATAGGGTACAGGAGACCTTCTAGTATAACATATCAAAAGTCCTCTAAAATCCACTGAGGGGAAAGTGGGGAAAATCCTAATCATAATACATACATGTATGATGCATCTCGTATGGTAAGGTTCGTCACGAACCATTGCCAGGACATGCTACAAAGCAATAATCTTTGCGTAGCTGTACCCATACTAAGTTTATGACAAGGTTTCTAGTTATCTTAGATACTAAGTAGTAACTCTCAGCCACCCTTGAATGTGTATACCCAAGTAAATAATCTTCCCATTGTTTCCCCAGGCAATTATGAATACCCTAGAAGTATGCGTGCTCTGTGATCAAAGCCTATCCAATGGCTTCCCAACTGTGAGCTGCTGCAAAAAGGGAGTGAGAATATTAACAAAGCTAGCAAGGCCCGTGGAAGTGTTGTAACAACTGAAGTAGACCAAAGTGTTCATACACACTGTCGAAAATCATTTATTGACCCAAAGCGTATATTGGTGATCAAAAGAGAGAGCAAGTGCAGGAGTTACAATCCTGTTGCACTCTACGTTCACAGACCTCCCGATTTAAATTTAATGAACATTGTTTGTTCTGTGGGGAATTAGAGTATGAAAACAACAAACGTAAATTGGATAGGCTTTGATCACAGAGCACGCATACTTCTAGGGTATTCATAATTGCCTGGGGAAACAATGGGAAGATTATTTAGAGGAAGCACTACTCCGAAAAGTCGCAACATCAGGCTTACCATTAAGTTCTGTCCAGATCTTCTGGTCGGCCACAGTTAACACGCTTAGTACCAGAAGAAGATGAATGCTGTTTTGGAACATTTTTCAGGGTATGAAAATTTACACTTGCATTGTTGATGATTCAAAGCATCAGCTGTATGCAGATCAATCACATTTCGGAGTAGTGCTTCCTCTATCATGTTCAAGTTTTATAATGAGCAAAAATGAAAGATTCCAAATATGAAGTATTGCGCATCATCCATACAGCTGCCAAGTTGATTAGAAGCGATATAAAATCAATGAATAGTTTGTGTGATAATTATCCATCCACTGAGCAAATGGCAGACTCAGGAGCAGCTTTGAAGTACCTACCTGACACATTACAGGCGTTTTTACAGGTATTGTTTACTGGGAAAAACACAGAAATGAAAAGAGCATCAGTTGGGCAGGCTATTATGCAGGGCACTCGTCCAAGGATTATTCTGGCACCTCTGCAGTTTGGGCTAGCCTTAGAGATGCACCATACATTTTCATCCAGGTTCATTGTCGACACACTCAATAAGCATGGGTTCGGGTGTTCATATGCAGAAATCCAAAGGTTTGAGCATAGTGCAGCACTGCAGTGGGGAGAATTGCCAGACCATAGGACAGGACAGGTCATTCAGTTTGTTGCTGATAATGCTAGAAGGCCTCCTGTACCCTATTCAAGAAAAAAAAATTCTGTTGCAATTTGTTTGGTGTCTATCCACAAATTTACTGCACTAGTGTGGACAGGATTTATTAGTGAGGGTTTTTTTAAAGCAATACAAAGAGGCACATTTTTAAGAATAGTACTTGAAATATTTGAAACTGTATACATTATTTTGTTCACACATGTCAGCACCATTATTTTTTTCCATGCACAGGAATTTTAAGGCTATTTAGTCCCACTAAAAATTCCTCCTTCCTAAGTAGTAGTGGTAGTAGAAGTAGTAGTAGTAACAGTAGTAGTAGTAGTAGTAGTCATAGTAGAAGTAGTAGTAGTAACAGTAGTAGTAGTAGTAGTAGTCATAGTAGAAGTAGTAGTAGTAGTAGTAGTAGTGGTAGTAGAAGTAGTAGTAGTAGTAGTAGTAACAGTAGTAGTAGTAGTAGTAGTAGTAGTAGTCATAGTAGAAGTAGTAGTAGTAGTAGTAACAAATCTCTTTTTTTTGCACTACTTGATTTAGCGTAGCATTTCTGTAGTGAGTGTGTGTATGTCTGTGTGCATGTAATGCATTGCGGATGCTAATAAGTATTAAATGAAAACTGCTGTTGTTGTTTTTTGTTTTGTTGTTTGCTTCTTTATAGGCCTATTCAGAGCATGTTGAGATTGCATGCATTCTGTATTTCATACAAAATAGCTCAAAAATTATTCGTTATAGTTGAAAATGCTATGATTTTCTCATAATTTACTCTTGGCAAAGTTAGCAAAGATAACTCTCTGACACCTTATCGTAGTTTGGTCAAAGTCCCGCTTTTTAAAACTAATTTTCTCTTTTTATTTACATTTCTTTAGCAATATTCCAATTTATATAACACATTATGGGACGCATGACACAAATGACATTTTTAAAGTATACTAACATAATATTCAACACTTGTATAGCTATGACATGAAACACACACATACAACATACAGCAGGCAGCACATAAACGAAGAATGCTCCTACTTCTATCTGGTGTTCCACAGTGTGTTTATTGCTCATTTGTCTTAATCAGTAATTATAATTTGAAATACAATGTACAAAAAAAAAAGTATTCCGAAATATCATTTCTGTTTTTGAGTCTTTTCTTGTTTTTTTCTGGTTGAACAATTACTCATGCCCAAACTTTCTGTGATAAGAGACTGCTGGTAGTGAACGTAACGAGGCTTGATCCACTGTTCCTCAACCAGCCGAAGTAGCCGCTCTAAACTCCTTTGATCTGGAGGCATGAATTGAAGAATAGATGTTATAAATCTTCGAGTAGGCTTCAACAAAACCGTGAGCTCTGATGGACCACCATATTTTCTGTTTATCCAATAATATATAGCTCTTACCACTCTCTCTTCTCCCCATGTTTGAAGCTGGCTCTTGTACAAGAAGTACTGCCTAGTTTCAGGCAACAAAGCATCTCTTTCATTTTTCGGCCTGGAGGAGGAATATGCATGGCGTCTTGAAAGAGACGATGACTGATCAGTAAAGTAAGAATTTTCAGGCAGTGTTGAAGTCACAGTAGTAGAGGCAGATTTCACTGGGTTAGCTTTCATTTCCTTCATGACGCGATGCATTAGCCAAGTATCGATCATGCTAGTATTGTTAAAATAGCTCCTCATTTCTCCTGACAGAGGGTCGGTTTTCCCTTTCTTCTTTTCAGAATAAGCATATCTTTTAGCCAGTGACGAGTCAGGATTCACCAATCGTGGAAGCTCATAGTTCTTTGCATTTTCTGGAAGTTTGTCTGTATTTAAAGTAGGAGCAACAATCTTAACCTTGTAAGCCGGCGGCAGTTTGACCGTAGCTGGAGGTGCCCTTACTGATTCTCTGGAATAGGCTATTCTTTTAGACAACACCGAGCCAGGCGCGAGACTCACAAGCATGCTGCTTCGATTCAGTTTAGGAGGCTGATCCTTTTCCTCTTCCATATTATAATTCTGCACCAGATGACTTTAAATGTGGCTATAATCCAAAGTCATCCATATACACGTCAAGTTCCTCAGATAATTCAGATAAATCTCGACTTTTAATTCTGACTATATTATAAGAATTTTTCAGAAACTATCAGCCATCTTGATACTTCAAGGCTAGTTGGCTGTTGAGTGTGACATTCCATGTTAGCAAGTTGAAAGTGCAAAAATGGAAGTGTAATAAAAATGTGTTTTACTTTGTAAGGAACTACTTATCACCTAATAATCAGCACATTATCATGTTACAGAGTGCAAAAAAACTGTAGCCCCAGCAAATATTGCATGTTATGTTAAAAACCTTTTACCATATTGCTGTAGGTGCATTCAGATAATGAAAAATTAGTATTACTTGCAGGAAATTGCATGTACAGCAGTATTGTTGTAATCTTAATTGTAATTAATTACAATGATTACATAATCCAAAGTAATTGTAATTCTTTTTACTGTAATTATATTGCAGTTACAAATTACTCTTCAAGATATTATGATCCTCCATCAAATTCTGCAACTTTTAAAACCAGTGCCCCAACTTACAAGCAGCTAATTATAGTTAATTTTGTGAGTGATATAATAAAATAATCAAATCTAGCAACTATTAATGCCATGTTTGTGTGCCAAAGTATTTCTTAATTGAGCAGCAGTACTCTAACATCATGCTATATATCCTGTGCAGTTGAATTTAGCTGTGTTCAATGGCAATCAATACTCTCCTTCTTTCTCTTTTTATAGCCAGCCATTTTTTTTACTGCTTTCCCTTCTCTCATGACTTGTTTATTACGTTGTTCCCAGTTTGTGTGCTAAGTTGCTATAGTGCATACTAAAATGGTGACAATTACTGGCAGCCGCCATTTCTGCTTGATGCAAAATATGTCCACGGCTATGGCCTTATATACAAGTCCTCCTCGTTTAAATACAAATTTCTTGTACCACATGTAATTTGAAAAGTGATTGTTGTAATTGGATTCTTTATATACATTGCTAATGTAATTATAAAAACACTGATGTAGAGTAGTTATTCTATACTTATGGCAATGTATTGGTTAGTCCAACATACCAATAATTACGTTACAAAAGAGCAATGGGATTACAAGCAATCTACAGAGGTTAAAATTCATTAGAAATTAACTTTATTTACTTGCAACGCAAAATTTTAACAATAACCAAAGATAAATCAGGGATAATAACAATAATAATAATAATAATAATAATAATAATATAATAATAATAATAATAATAATAATAATAAGAATAAGAATAATAACAATAATAATAATAATAATAATAATAATAATAATAATAATTTGCCATCAATATCTGGATTAAGAAGTAATTTTGTCAGCAGCAAATGAATAAACTTGGCACTGAGATGTGTGTATCGTACGTCAATGACAGAGGTCAGTTACTTGTAGAGAAATTGGTTATCTAGAACTACCAACAACAAAATCACTTAAACAGGGATGTGGTATTTATTGGACTATGCCAATGTTAAGTGAGTTAAAATTTATGGTACTATATTCGCAATAAAAAGTAGTGAAGGAGAACTGCTTAAACAATCATTATAATTATAATAAGATAGACAATACAGGTTAATGTAGAAGAATCACATTATTTAGAAAAAAACTTTTTTCACACCCAGCTAGCTAAAGTCTATGCATGTAGCTAGTAGGTCATTAATTTTCTGCAAATGTGTCATTTCATTATAGTGAGATGTAGTAGTGATGCTAAAATTAATAATTCAGTTTCTAGCATAACCTTCAAGAATGTAATAATTTTTGTAGGCTAGTCCAAACAATCCTTGCCGAGAAGCACAACCTTTGTTGTGGGAGACATTAGAAGTGACTATACACGCCACTTTTTATTTTAAAAAAATATTAAGTAACTGTTGTCCAGTTCACTTTCAGCTATACTGAAGAACTCACTTCAATATGTACTCAACAGATAGCACTAATCCTGCCAAGATATGATAATCTTGCTAAAATACAATTAATCATGCCAGCATGTTTTGAGTTAGTATGTATTGTTTTCTATAGTAAATAGCTGCTACAGTCAGATGGGGCCAATTAGCCACCCACACAGTATCAATAAGGCTACTGAGGAAAATTATATCATCTTGGTCTGTCCAAGACACTTGCTTAGCTTCCCTGCTCACACCAGCATACAGCAAACATTTTGTTGTTACATTCATTATCCTCTAGAATAATCAGCTGTGTCAGGGAATCTTTTGTGAATGCTGTGGCTCTTGGAAATGGAAGACAGATGCTCAGAGAAGGCCAAGGAAGTGTAGAGAGCTTATAGACATGTAGCCAGAAATTTCAAAGGGAGTGTGGGGGAAGCTACAGAAGCTCGGGTGGTCCTGGGCCTTCCTGTCCTGGGTCTTCCTGTCGGTAGAGTGTACTGCCACCAGAGTCAGTCCAGCAAGTTTCCTTCACAACTTGTTATCAACTTTAATCAATGAAGGGTCAAGTGCTGCGTGTGAATGACTGAAGGTGAATGAAATGTTCAGAGCTTATGTAAGCTCCAGTGTAACAATGCAGGTACAACAAAATGGGGCCCAGCTCTGGCTGGCCAAAACCAAGACATGACATAAAAACCAAATGATAACTACAAAACCTAACTACAAAGAGAATACTACAAGTGGGTGATAAAACAAAACCACAAAGTAGAGATCATAATGTAAAAAGGTGACAAAGGTTGTTGTTCATGTGTGACAAAAGTGTGGGAGGAGCAAGTTGAGGCGTGGCTCGTCCCACAGGAGTCACCCAGATTATTGATAGTTATGTCTGCAAAATTGGGATTACATGGAAGGGAATGTGCACTTTTTAAGTAATATTCAATTCTAAGATTTTTTCAATCCTACCTTCCAGCTATCGTTTCATTTGATTACATTTCTCAAATAGTACAATTTGAGTGCAACTTGAAATTTTATCATCAGTGAATCAATTCCTCCTGGCAATAGTAATTAAAAGTTGTAGCTGGTAGGTTTATTAACTAAACTTGGAATAAGTTTGAATTGTTTATAATGTGAAATTTGTGAATCAAATAATTAGCCAAAGCTGCTAAATGATTTAGTATAATAATGTTTGCATTTAGCTACTGCTTTAGACTTGACTGGATCCCACCCATGACACTTACTCCATCAAATTATAATTAATAGATTCAGGTTGTTACTCCATCAAATTATAATTAATAGATTCAGGTTGTTAAGCGCCCCTTCCTCGTTAAGCCCTCCTTCCTCGTTAAGCGCTGTTTTTTTTTGTTTTTTTTGTTTTTGTTTTTTGTTGTTGTTTTTTCCCACCGGTTGGTTACTTAGCACTTTTTATTAAGCGCTCCTTGCGTTGCGCTTGCTTCTACTGCTAATTGGCACTCAGCCTCAGTTTTTTTAGGGTACTACTTGCTGTTCAGCGCCCAATTTTTTTATTATTAAGCCCCCATTTCTTTACCGGTTGAAGTTATAAGCGGTGCGCTTAACAACCAGTAGATGTGCTTCTTAAAAATGACAAGCTGAGCTTTAATTTGATTGTGAGTTCAAAGGGAATCATGTCTTTTTTTCTTTTTTTTTTTGTACTGCTGTTCTTCTACTCCAAGAGCATAAGGGGGGAAACGAAGATCAAACGTTAAAACAAGACAACCACAACAACAGCAGTGAATCTAACATTCCAGATACATGTGTTGGTCAGAAGTAAGTTTCATAGGTAACATGATGGTGGCTAACTTGAAAGTCTTAAGCTATTCATAACTGATTGTGAATGTATTTATGCAGTGAATGTATTTATGCACGCCTACAACAGTTCGTTTAGGGGCGGCGCGCGCATTCCTAAACGCAAATCAATAGACTCTGTTTTGTCTCGGTATTAATTAAGGGGCGGTGTTATTCTAAAAGTCTCCCGAAGTAATTCTGTGTGCGGTTGGGCTTAACAAAAGTCTCTCTACCTGCGTGATTTCTGTAGGTACTTGGTGAAGCCGTCCAGTTTGCTGAAAGAACAATGGGACGGTAAGTCGCTTTCTACTGAATTAGGCTCTGTCATGCAACATTTGGTCCCCTCCAAAAGTTGTCCGGCTGGACCCTCTGTGTGTACACTGACGGTCAGGCGAACCGTACATGTATGGACACTACTAGCGGTCCTAGTGGGACTGTCCGTGCATGCACAGACGATCCCCCTCCATCTGAGGACACGGATAGAATTTTGAGAGATAACAATAATGTCAGCGTTCACCAAACTCAAATATTTATGAAGTAGCTTAGCTATTCTCTTAGCTAGGCTATGTATTAAGCTTCCTGATCCTAAAGTGATTTTATTTGAATTATGCAAACAGATGTTATTGAAACAATGGTTAGCTATCAGGTTCTCATCCCAAAAAACAACAACAAAAAAAAAAAAACATAAAAAATTAGTGGCAGTTACCCTTTAAGCAGCCCAGTTAGCATTCAGTTGAAATAATATCCCTCCAAAAAATCAATATCATAACCAAACCCCCTCTCCCAATACCGGTATAACGGTATTAATTATTTTTCCAAAATGTGTTTGGAAATGCTGCCTTCAAGTGCTTGACTTCACAAGTGCTGCTGTGACATTGATGATGCTTTTCCAAATTATAGTGAAATTTGCAACTGCAACTTAACTGGAGCTTATTGTCAAGATTTGCTCATACATCATGCAGTATCTACCATTACTGTTTGGTGTGGTTAAGAAAGTTATTTAATACCAGTCAGTTAACTGTACTTATTTCAAAGGTTATTACATTTGTACGTCAAAAAATTATCAGATCAAAAAAATAATTGTTTTTATGCTGAAGTTGTTCTTTTTTCTTGAAGAATAGAATTAGTTTTGGATTGTACAAATCTAATTTGTTTCTTTAACAACTCTGGCTGGCTGGATATGTGTATATTAGTCATAGCAGACAGTAACTGTTTGATATAACGAAGTCTACAATATTAGGTGTAGTATATTTTGTGTAATAGTATTATTATTATTAATGTTGTTTTTCAGATATAATGTAAATGAAGACAAGAAGAATTATGTTTGCCCATGTAGAAATAAGGCATGCATATGCTGTTCAATAGTGTTTCTCATGGTGCCAGTTATTGCCATCATTGTTAGTACTATGATTGGTTTGAGATATGCCAGAGGAAGATCGTTCACCAATTCTGGATTGGATTACGGCCCTACTGAAACACGTCTGATTCCCTACTCGTACATGTTTTGCCAAGGCTTGAAGCTGGAGAATAAGTATTCCGGCTCACAGGGGTATAATTTGTCGTTACATCTACTTGCCGATGACCCTTTCCTTTCTGAGCAAAACGTCATTACTATTTCATCCATCAAAGAGTATAACAGTAAAGAGTGGTATTATATCCACTCTGGGTCTCGTGTCACTGTTAATGCTTGCTATAATAATAGCCGCATCTATGAAGTAACATATCTAACCTTAAACATAGCAAGAGGCGTTTCTAAATCAGTGGAAAAAAGATTTTCTTTCTCAAGCTGTGAAGCCGGTGGGAATGTGTCACTTTCTTATTTGTTTGAAGAAGAAGGCTTCTATTACATCTTGTTTTACTCAGATTGCCACCCATACTGTAGTCTCTCCTTAAATCTGAATTTTTCCATCTTCATTACCAACTATAATTCTCATAACAATACAGTTGTGAGCTCTTGCTCCATATCTACATCCAAATTTGGCTCCTCTTGCTCTGTCAATGTTCCTTATAATAAAAATTATGCTCTGTTGACGATACAGCCTGACAATTCTTCAGATGTAGAAATTTACGACAAAATTTCTTTGGAGACCGAGTGTGAACCTCGAGTTTGGTTGTATGTTGTTCCTTCAATACTATCAGCATTTCTTATGCTTTGCTGCTTAACCTGCTGTAATGCAACCTTATGTTATATGACAGTTAATACCTGTAGGAAGTGTGCTATATACAGTACAGTATTGCTGCTCTTATTCCTAATCATAGGCATCACACTGGCTGTTCGTTTTCACTCCGTAAGCCGCTACTATATAAACCATGGAAATGACTCTTCTCCGACAGATACACGCCTAATTCCCATTTCAAATACCTTTTGTGAGAGCCTGATTGTCAAGACAGCTTACAATGGCTCAAATGAATACAAAGCATCCCTTTACCTCCTCAATTATAAACAACTAAAATTGCAAAGTCGAGAGCAATTCATAATTTCGGACAACATTGCAGCAGATTTCAATCACCACTATTTGTTTTACCTTAACAGAGATTCCAATATTACCATAGATGCTTGTTTTGTTCAAGCTGGAGTAGTTATTCCAGGGACTTCCTTGTTTATAGCTCGAGGTATTGATGGATACGATGGTGGACACAGATTGAGTGGTATAAAACACTTTATTGAAACACCAATTCTATATGATTGCTTCAGCAATGTCAGCACAGTGCAATTTTCAGCCAGATATAATGACTTCTACTACTTTATATTTTTCACCACAACCCGAGGCTATGTTCCCAAGCTTAATTTAAACGTGACCATGTACTTTAACCTGACTCAATACAACCGAGACAATTCAGCTAGCTCCTGCTCAATATCAACCTCAGAATATGGATCAGAGTGTTCCTTACAGCTGCCCTTATACGAGACTAATTATGCTCTTCTGACGGTTGACCCTGCTTCTTCCGATGTGGATCTATTAGATAAGGTTCCCTTAGAAGCCCATTGCATTATTCGTCTCTGGATCTTCATTGTCCCACCTATCCTTTTTGTATCCTTATTACCTGGCCTCACTTGCTTCTATATAATTATGCTCGAGCGACCAGGAAATATCATTAGACAGTTGCTACTTTCTCGTACCCATTCTCCATCTTATACACAAATAAGATTAGCATCCATTTCTGAGACCAAAAGGGTTAAAAGAAAGTTTACACGAGCTTGGTGTTTGAAAAAAGCACCTTTACCTAATGTGATAGCAGTTTTTTCTATTCAGAATAAATGGCGTGAATTCATTCACATGTTCTTCAGGGGTTCCGAGGAATACTACCACGGCACCAAGCTGGACTGTGATATCGTAAACACTGAAACGCTCTGCAACTCGAACAGCTGTGGCATATGTAATATTGCCCAGTCTGGATTTGATAAGGATAAAATTGGTACCAACATCACCAGATTCCAACGTTTTGGTCCCGGATTCTACTTGGCTCCAAACTCCTCCAAGAGCAATGATTATAATAATGGAGATGTGAAGGCCATGTTACTATGTAATGTTTACCCTGGAAGAAAGTACGTACGATCGAAGACGGATGAAAGTCTCGACGGACCTCCCAGTGGATACGACTCAATCTACGGGATAGTTGGAAACAGCCTGAATTACAGAGAAATTTTAATTCCATCTTCAGATACTCATTCTATTCATCCACTATATATAATAGTGTACAGAGAAGCGTAAGGATTGTGGAGGCAAGATGGGATATTGATATTTTTATGTTGTAACATTATAACTTTATTTTTTGGTGAGCATACATTTGTATTCATCCACAAATAACATTGTACAAATAAACATTATGTGTTGTGGGAGCGTGATATTCTCCAGATATTTTATGCGAGCAATAAATAACACTATAAATTATTTTGTGTGAACATGTGTCAAGTACTATGTGGTTTTGTGAATACTTTTTTTTGTCATTTCATGTGTGTTAAGTTGAGTTTTTGTATCATTTCACTGGTTCTGGTATAAGTTCTGTAAACCAAAACTTTATATGATCTAAGTTAGATGTATTCTCTCTCTTTCACAGGCTTGTTTGAAACAATTCAGATAGAGCGCTTGTGCGTTAGCAAGCAATCCTGGGTTCCATTCCCGGTGGCGACCAAATATTATTAATTCTGTATTGTTAAAAAAAAAGCCCTTGAAAGAGAGAGAATACATCTAAAGACTAAAGCTGCTTGTGCATCAAGCGGTCCTGGGTTCGATTCCAGGTGGCAACCAAATATTTTTAATTCTGTATTGTTTAAAAACAGTTTGTGAAAGAGAGAGAATACATCTAACGAGTGAAAGAAGGCTGAAAAAATTGTGACGAACTTAAATTATAATTTTTTTTATACAACTCAAGGCACTGGTGCAGCCTGTGTTAATCCTAGTGTGACAGCTACTAAGCAAGGAGTATTGTGGCTGGAGAAGGTTTCTGGGATTGTTGAGCGTACAGATATCTACCGATATTCTGTATTCTCTGGTGAACACCTGGCAATTGCTGAGTTCATTAATGAGAGGTCAGACAAGTGATTTTCCTTCTACCTGACTGGAACACAAATACTTATACATCTCATTGCTGTAAATTAACCCCCACCCTTCCACCAACCCCCCCCCCCCCCCTCCCTTCCCCAATACCCAACTCAAACAAAAAAGGACTATTTGGTGCTAATTTGTACGACTTTGCTGGATTAATAGATTCATCATAAGAAATATTTGAAAGTAGTGAGTATCCTGACTAAAATGTTCATATTTATCTCCACTATTTCTCACATTTAGTTCCAATAATTATTAGTAGCTATTTGCTGATGAAATCTGATGAATTTAGTTAGCATCAATACTTATGAAGTAAAAAAATGTGAGCAATTCTTGGAATTTAATGTTACATACTATGATAATAATATAATAATAGCCACGTTTTAGTGCCTCTCTCCTACAGTTTACTACCAGCTATTGTTACACTTTTTTGTTAACATAATTACTGACAATATAGAAGCATTGAAGTAATTATTTCACGTGTGAATGAAATATTCTGATAGCAGCAGTGACTCTATGATTTCTCTCATGTATCGACTGTACCTGGGGCTCACCCAATGCTGCTCTACCATATTATACAGCTCTTCCTGGCCCACGTTGAAGGTCTTCATCCACAAATAAGCTTCATCAATGAACTGCTTGCTTGGATGAAGACTTGAAGTTGGGATAAACAAATCTTTGAATTTCTTGTCTATGGTGGCATTGATTTCCCTCGCAATTCTTTCCTTCTCCCAAGTTTGTGCCTTATTTGCCTTGGGGAAATGCTTCCTTGCCACATTAGGTAAGGCATCTAGCTTCTCTCCACTCTTGAATGAATGTGCTTTGGGAAAATCACTGCTGGTTTTACTGTGTTGATCGATAGCAATGCAACTGCATGGCCCATGCTTTTCCTTGAACAATTTCTTCACTTCCCTCACGAGTCGGTTCTGTAGCCAAGTATCTATCATGCTCTTATTAGCCACATATTCTCTATATGGTAGAGACAAGGGATCTGCAACCCCTTTCAGTTGAATCATGTATTTGTGTCTCTTGGCAAAAGAGGACTTGGGATTCACCAGCCGGGGGAGAAGGTGGGTTTGATTGATTGCACCTTTAGCGTCTTCTTGTCTAGATTTGTAGGTCACCTGACGGCGTTTGGTTTGTGGGAGCTTAGAACCATGGGAGTACATGATCCTCCTTGCCAAGCAAGACCCAGGAGTGACTGCCATTAGCAGGGAACCTCTACTCATTAGCCTCTCCTTCTTTACTCTATCCTCCATTTTGTCGATTGTGGTGCAGACAGAATCTTGGGACACTGCAGAAGATTGCTTTTTAGTACGAGTGGCCATGACAAAAATAACAACTCTGAATGGCAGGTACTGTTCTGAGCTGGCTAAACTTAACACTTCTAGAGTAGGTGATAATTTGTACAGGACACTTTCACTTTGTAGTAAAAAGACCGGAGTTAATTTGCAGTTAGCCTCTAGTATTAAGGTCAGCTTCCACACCTAATAGTATGATACTAATAAAATTTGACAAAAAGCATGTTTGTTGCTTTAAATTGTCATTATTTTCTATTTTGTTCTTCTTGTTGATTTGAAAGAGTGAATGCAAGTATTTAATACAAATTATTAACCACTGAGCCTTTATTTCATGTTAGACATAATTAACTCACTGTTTTTCACTTACCTGTTTTTTTCTCCTTCTGGTTTTATGTAACCTATTGTAAACCAAATAAGTGTTCCCTATTACTCAGGCGAAACAAAATGTGATATATTGTCATCTTCCTTGCTTCCTTCAAATTACAAACATCTGTTATCACAAGTATAGCTATAATAGGCCAAGAAAGTAAAAGATAAAAAAACAAAACAACATTAAATTATTTAATTTGTGTCCTGGTAAATAGCAACTACAACCAAATTTTTATTATTACCCTCTAGCTAGCTAATTAGTGTCAGATAAAGTGCTAAGTGACATTCAAGGAAGAATCTAATGTAAGTGGTAATTAAAGTGCATATACAACCTTTTATCGCCAGATTTTATAGTGCTAATTTTTACCAGTGCAAAGAAAAGAATTATAGTTCGCTCAACAGCATGAGTTCAGAAGAGGCAGATTCACCTGCTTCAATAACAAAAGATGAAAAATTATGCGACAATTCTACTAAAGTGACTTTTATTGAGGTTCACTCACAGAGGGAGGATTCACTATTAAGTGCAAGGGAAAAGCCATTGGGTCAACTTCTTCTGTCTCTTCAGGAAAGGATTGACATTGCCAAAGTGGTGTACAAGAGGTCAAATCAGGGAATTAGTCAGTCATACGCTGGCCAATTTACAACTGGAGGATCAACTTCGGTGAGGAACCCTCCCAGAGTTATCGTACCGGTCATCCCCCCTAACAACGGAAAACATCAGCCAATTTTCTTAGCCGCAAAGACTGCTACAGTAGCTCGCACTGCCGGGGGATCTGGCCACCAATGGAACCCACAGCGAATATGTGCCGCCGCTAGGGCTACTACTGGAGAGAAGAAAAGTCTGAGAGAGCGGGTTGTAGGATAAATTATGTCAGTGAAAGGGAAAGAATTAGCTAAAAGAAAATAATTTATATGAATAACCGCATTGACTGTACAGATAATGTTATTGCATTATTTTTAGTTTGTCTAGATCTGTTGTTGTGTCCGGCTATTTCGAAAGCACAATTAACAGCTCACGTGCTTTGCCTCAACCCGCGTCCAAACGTCGCACGCAAAAAATCGCTCGGCTTCGGCTGAATAAAGCGTATTTGCGCTGGCAGCCATGGACCCTCAGTATAACTTTGAGGGAATGACCGTACTCACTTACGATGGACCTACGGAGACCCCAATAGAAGAGAGAAGTTCGACGACTCAGTTAGAAGAAAGTGTGAGTGATTCTACAGCTATTTCTTAATAGTCTATAATGATAATAGCTACTTGCAATCCAGATCCCATTGTAGTTGTAAATACCCAATAATTTACAACCCCCAGCATAATGTATATGCAGTAAAAAGTCAATACTATCTAAACTACTGTTAATATTGAGGGAATAGGAAGAGACCCCTTTAATAATGAAACTTTATCACCTGGGGGAGATGTGCAAATTACTGATAAGATTGTGTTGGTTGTCATGTAGTAGGTCTGAAAATGTGAGATATTATTGAATGTGTTAATTTCTTCACTTGTTAGTACCCTATGACCATTTGTAAAGTTCTTCCAGTAATTCTCGTGATGTATTACAAACCATTTTATATTATCTTGATACTGAATGCAACATCAGCGAGTAATCAGATTATATACTGAGTATCACTATTAGTTTTAGAATAAAATTATGTGTAGTTTTAAATCCAGCTGCTGAATTGCTCCAGGTTAGCATCATATCATAAAACATGAATAATCAATCAATTCCAAAATACTATTAATATGGAATTACAGTAAAACCTCTATTAACAATCGCTCAGAGTAGCGACTGACTTCTCTGGAGTGACCAAATCATATGCCCCAATTGCAATTACTTTGCACAAAATACATTTTGAACCTTTGTGGAGAAGCCACTCTTATCTTCAAACAGTGAGCAAACTGTTCGGCCTCATCTATTTCTATAAGAACAGTTTCAAAGAAGAAATTGCAGTCACGCTCATTAGACAATAGGTAAAAATGGATACTACATTACCTTACAATCAAAATAAAGCCTGGATGGATGGTACTCTCTATTCATGCATGCAAACCAAAATAACTGAAAATATAATATAGATCCATATTATTTTGGATAATGCCAGCAGTTAATCTGTTAGTTTGAAATCTTACTTCTCTGCTTATTACTGTCAAATTACTATCTCAAAACTTCGGTGCATGGATGTAGGAATTTCAAGGTTCATTACTATATAATATGTTTCTCCTACATGTTCTTGCCTGAGTTTATGAACATAATATTGCTACTGAAACTAACTAGTTGTGTTGAATTGCAAAGACATGGCTGCAAGCAGTGAACTAGCTAATTATTATTATTCATAAGTTTGATAAAATATGTTCATGGGTTTTAATGAAGAAACAATAATGATGCTTGTCTTATTGAAGACATTTTTATACATAAATGTGAAGTAGCTAGCTAGTCATCTGCAGCACTTATATTATCTTGGTGAGGAAAACCAATTTGATAATTACAGTTATTTTCTAATTCAAAATTTCACTAATTTTATTTTGGCTATGAAAAAAAGACCACAGCGAACGGACCATGCAACCTCTGCGAAAAAGCCAAAAGTCCCATACCCAATGTGGTCACAGTTCAGAGCCTATAATGTAATGTTATTACCTTTAAAAGCGGAGTGGACAATAAAGCAAATAAGCCTACCACATGAATATGGCCATGAGGAATTCTTTCTTATGAGTCCATACTTTATATGTAAAACAAAAACTACTTTGGAAAACTCGAGTTTTTATAATAAAATTGTTTTAATCTGTTTATTCTTTATACCCCAAAAACATCATGTCTTCTACTTGAGTTTATCTATATTACTCTATCACTTGATAATGATACAACATAAAGTCATGTATATATAATATTACATAGTAATAATAAATAATAGCAATTTTTTTTCTCTTTTTAATAGCCAATATAGTTAATTAAAACGTAACCCAACGTTTCGACTTCTTGCCGAAGTCCTCTTCAGGGTCAATATGTATAGTATACGTAATATATTAGTATATTATATTATATATACATAGACAATTGAAATAAACATGATCACTTAATTATGCTGAGCAAAACGACTATTCATTCATTTATCCATAGCTACATCCTAGGGAGACCTTCTCGTGTAAAATTGAGAAATAAGTTACACATATAGTGGAAATGTGTTAATTAACTTGCCTGGCACATTTATGTTTCGTGAAAACACTTGTGTAAGAAGTTTCTACACCTACTAAAGTGTGAACAAATCTTCACACTTTGTGGGCCGAAGATATGACATCTTCAACTAACAGTGACAAAGATATCATCTCGAAGATCAGTAGAAAAGGGAACACGATATACCCAAAGGGGAAATTAATTGGAGACTCTGTGCACGAAGATTGGGGGGAAAAATTTGATGGTGAGCATATCATCTCTACCGACTCCCTTGCCAGCAAACACTTTGCAAATGACACTACCAGCGATGATGACTTTCAGTTGGAGGAGGAGGGGGAGGAGGAGGAGTTGGTGAGATTGGAAGCTTTGAGCATGACTGAAAGTCCAAAGCCACTTTTACTCTCTGGTTTATCACAAGGCAGACATCACATCTACTATTCTGTAGAGGCAAACAATACAAGTGATGTCCTTGCAGAAAACGAACCAACTTGTTCTTCTGCATCTGTCTCTTTGAAGTCACTGGGAATTTCATCATCCATGAAAGGAGTTTCTCACCATATTAAGAACGTAACTTGGGATACCTCAAAAGAGTTGCATGAAGAAAAGCCTATCAGTACTTATAAACTTAGATTCAGTCAGACTGAAAAAGTTGAATCAAACAAAGGTGAGTATAGTCAAAGCATGCCAGGATCACAATACGGTCTACTAAATGAATATGTTTACTCTATGATGTTGTCAAGCAATTTCAGTGAATCGGTAAGAGATCATCGCAATAATATCTTCCATAAATGTACATTCACCTGTCCTTCCTGCCATATGCTCCATGGGAGGCCAGGAAGATGTCCATGCTGCCGAAACAGACCCAAAAGACCAGTGCTACTGTGTATGCCTTGGAGGAGCCACACAGCACCAACTGGCCTGGATCCCAAAAGTGCTCTATGGGGAACTGGGTGCATGTTTCACGACAAATCACAGCCACACAATATGGAGATTAGTTGCTCAATGTCTCCTGACATCCGAGCATTTCGTTTTTCAATGGCTTCCTCTGCAGATGAAAATACCCCTTTAATCACCCCAAAGAGTACAATAAAGCCACCGATGGTTAGTCAAGTTGATAGATCATGGGCACAGTCGGCATCATCAATATCAGCATCAGCAAGAATACAATACCATGCTAACACTGATGCCCCAAAACTACCCACACTTAAAGATTATCCTCCTATCCTGTCAGCTTTTCAGTTCCGGCAAGAAGGGCAGAGAAGAAGTCGTCAGGCTAGAGTCTCCAAGATTAGCAGGTACATGGACGCCAGGTCAAGTGCCCTTCAGAAGCAGAAGAAGGAAAAGTCTCTGAAGTTGCCTCACCTTGTATCACAAATACTTCCAATTCATCATAAGCAAAACTAATGTATTAAAAAAATATGGATATTTTTAAGTATTTGAAGAAAACCTTTTCATTTATGAATGATATTTTATGAGTAAAATGTAATGTAGATGCCATAATGGGAAATGTCTCTATTGTGTTATGAAATGTTTAATGAAATGGTGCAATAACTATAACTTTTCACTAACCAAATACGATCTATTATAGTATCTAGATACATCTAATGTATTTAAGTCTTTGTTTTTGTACATATTCAGTATTCAGTCTTTTCATAGAGGCTTATGCATCAGACAATTGTAGGGTGTTTTATTAATTATTAAACATTAGGTATAATGAGTAAAACAACAAACAGTTCTGTGTTTTTCTTGTTATTGCTATTGTGTTTTGTATTGCTTTCTGCAGCAAAGTGACAATGGTGCTGACATGATGACTCATAATGACCTATTTGGTAAAATGGTGAAATCTACACTAAAGAGTTTTCCATGCAATATCATCAATGACCAATACTTGAGAAAGTGCACTTCGTGTAAAAACCCACTTTTTCACCTTGGAAACCTTGAAACTCCAGTATGGGACAAGAAATTTGCCTGTCATGTCAAGGATATGCCGCTCAGTTACTCGTATCGGCTGTCCACTTACCAGAAATATCTGCACCACCACAGAATGACTCCTTTAAGGTTGGCTCCCACTATACAGGAATCAGTTGTCGACCGTGAAAGCTCTATACTTGTCATGCCTTGGAGAAGTATTACATACTACGGAGGTAGCAAACTTTCAGATATCAATATTGTGGGTGAAAAATGTTCTATTTTACAAAAGTATACTTGGAGAAGTTCAGCTAAATCTTACAGACCAGTTGACAACATACCGAAAAAGTCTAATCCAGCTTTTACAAAAGGGAAAAAGTGTGTGCTACCATCCGCTCCTAATTCCAGTGTGAAAATACTGGTTAAGAAAACTGAGAAGAAAGGGAAGAGTAGCGAAAGTAGAAGCACTAGAGGAGCCAACAGTACAACTAAAATAGATGGTAAGGAAGCACACATTCAAGCTGGAAATAAAGAACAGGCAGTTGATAATGATAGCATTGAAAAACTCAATGATGGTGAAATGTTTTTATTGGAAAATAATGATGACAATAATTTGTTAAATAACGAGATGAAGATGGACCAGAGGACAATTGTACTGGAAGCCAATGAGCCAGATAACCAATGTTGCTCAAATGACAATGATTCCAGTACTGTAAAGATTGACTAACTCACCTATGCCACATTAGTTGTCCTTATCAAACAGCTATGCTGATAATATTTAAGTAGCATGCAAAGTTTATCTAATTAAGTTCTCATACATTCAGCCATTGTTTTATGAATTGAACATGCATGGTCTTATATATATTACATAATTATATTATATTGATATAATTTATACATATTGTAGAATAATTATCAAGTTCTGACCGTTCATAGAAACTAGATTGAAAACCTTTCTCACTTAAAGGGGTCAAAACAAAAGCATAGGTAAAATGTGAAAAAATCTCAGTTGTCGCCGGGGAATCGTGAACCCAGTATCCCTAGCTTTAGCCACCAGTGCTCTAGCCACTGAGCTACGACAGCCCACGACTTTCAAGGACCTTCACATTTTACCTTACTGTTGAGTAGTACGGCTTGCTGCAGTCTCGTACTCCACACAGGGGAGGATTCAGAGGGGGCCAGTCCCACCCCCAAACCAAGTTTTTGAAAAAGTATAATGATGAATGTACCAGTACAGGCAATACAGTTCACAGGTTAACTGCATGCTAACTTATATAGATCTGCTTTTCTGAGACCCTTTTAAGTGAGGCTCAATCAGTTTTTATGAATAGTCAGAACTTGATAGTTGTGATGCTGAAACCTCTTTAATCCACTAATTGTGGCTCCTGTCTGGAAGGGGAGGTGTTTCCAGTCAACATCAATAAAGTGTTCTGACGGCACATAATTGGTGGTCTGTAGCAGGGGCGGATCCAGTGCTAGCAACAGGGAAGGGCCCAAATATATTTAGGTCAAAACTCACAAAAAAAAAAGAAAAAAAAGATTGTATATTATTTACTAATGAATGAAGAGCATACTTTGTAGCACAGGGTAGGTGGCTTGTTTCTAATCGCATGTCAAGCATTTACATTGCCAACTGGTCTCATTGTTTTTATTTCTAGAAGTGTACTATCATCTGTACACACTATCCCATGAAATTAATATCATATTAACCGTGAATATTCAATTAATCATTAATTTGTCAGGGGCAAGAATGATGGGGTTATAGATAAGTCAAGAGAAGATGTGTTACTTGAAATACTTATGATCTTATGATGTTTGAAAACAATGACACAATCTAAATAATAAGGTCCATTATTTGTCAGGAAACTTTATTGCTAATATATAATTTAATGGAGATGGAACCTTGCCAAAGTTTTCACTCTTCCTTATCAAGGGAATTAGTTACTGAAGAGATATGAAGGTGAGAATGGTTTTTAGCACAATCATTTGTTAATTGATAACGTTAGCACATAATTTGAAATTCACGGGATAATAGCACCTCCACTATCTTACTGCTATAGAGACACTACCTGAATAGTGGGTACAGTGTGAAGAGATGGCTAAAAAAATGCAACCAAAGGAATGGAAGCTCCCGGCCATAAAAAGACATGCAAAACAAACCTGCAAGGTTTCAGCAGATTTAGAAGAAGAGGACTCACTCGGCAGCCAAATGTTTCAACTGGAGGAACTTTTCCACCAGACAATGAAGGATATTGATGCATTTCACTTCCATCCTCCGGCAGATACCTCCATTTTCCAGCCACCTGGCATGAAATTGAAAGTCCTCCCAAATCTACCTCAAATTAAAGTAGAGAACTGCTCTTTTGAGAAGGAGAAGGATCGGAACAACAGTGATATCCATCTTCCTTCCATCAATTCAAACGTATCACTAGAAAAACAGAAAAATAAAAGTATTATAAAGCACAGACTTTTAGAAAGGGATATTTCTAAAATTAAAGCTGCCAGTGTATCTAGTAAAACTTCTATTGAAGGAAGTGATACTTGTCCCTCCTCCGCCATTCTTCCTGAAGTGCAAGAGTCCTCATCAAGTAGTATGAAAGAAGGATTACCATTCAAACTGCGTGAAAGCCTATCGGTCAGTAAGAAAAGTTCTGCTAGGAATAGCTCCATTGAAGAAGAAATTAAGCTTCCGAAAATAAAGAAAAGCCATAGAGATTATTTTAAAGCATCTTCACAGAATGCAGATGGTGTATATCAGAGCATGGAGAAGTGGCTGGTAGAATACAATTGCCACTCCCAAAGCAATTGCCAGCTTCCAAAGAAGAAGTTCAGATCAATTGAAAAGATAACATCAGTCCCACTAACGCAATCTGCCTTTGACTTTGATTTGCAACCTGAGGACGCGGAACCTTGTATAGTTCCAAGAAAACCCAAACCTTCATGTTCGAAAAGCCACTCTACTATCTGGATCATAGCTAAAACACTGACAAGGTTGAACAAAGAAGCTCAGTGTAAGACACCACAACCCCTTACCCATCACGATGTCGCTAAACTTCTAGCAAATAAAACTGCTGAAAAAATTCGCAAAGCTACACAACCGTACACCAAAAGCAAAAACAGGAGAAATAACAAGGAGTGTGTGAAGAAAAGGCGTGACAAAAGAAACAACTTTAGAAAAATGTTTAGTTCAACCGATGAAGAAATTCTTCTCAACAATGAATCCTTAACCAAAGAATCCAGACAAACTCCAAACCCACCAAACAAGAATGAAATGAGACCATCAATTAACATTTTACACAGTGCAAGCTGTTCAATCAGACAACCGGGGTTATCTCCAGCACCATTGGCCAAGTCCTGTGATAGTGTAGACTCCTCCCACTCTAGAATGCTTGCAGGCTCGCAAACATCTTCAGCAAAGAGGTTGGAGTCTACCAAAACCATGGATAGTGCCTCTCTTAGAGCATCATTATCACCCCATTGTAGCGGCAAAGATGTGAAACGTGATGGAAAAAAAGAAATTCCTGCACATCTACAGATTCCTCTTTGGTGGGTGGAGCTATGATCTCTAGGAAACAGCCATATTCTGAGCATGCATCCCAGATATAAAACATATTATAATGTTATTAATTCGAGCAATTATCACATAATTTACCTGTTATGGGATTTTTAAGCATTATAGTAAGTAAGTACACATATTCTGAAGCTACCACACCATTTTGAAATGGCAGTGGTCAGCTTGCTTTGGCTGATTATCAACAATGGCACAGATACAGTACTTATGTAGGTAGAGGGAAGTGCTTACTTGAAGAGTTAACTGAAGAGTATGAATTTTTGGTTAAGAATTTTTGAAATAATATTTTTAAATATTGATCATAATTCAGTATGATACATTACAACTAATAACAATATAGGAAATAGTTTGTTACTCTTTTTAATTTAAAAAGACATATGATCTCAGGATTTTGACTACTGTTTAGCCTGCCAATATGTGAAGAAATAATTTCCTGATAGTGAGCCTTAAGTAAGTGTGAAGATCTTTACACAGGGCAAACTTGAATTACCTGCAGTCACATATTTAGGAAATTTCATATTTTCACCACATTATCCATAGGAGGATAGGGCTAAAAGCCGGACATTTAGCCCTATCCTCTATCAAAAAAGAGGAGAAACAAAATTTCAAACAAATTCAAGCTTTTGCCCTGTGTTGGGCATTGCCAAAATGTTATAAAATCTCGAAAGATCTGCCTTGATATGCATGTCATTCATTACTTTCAGGAATCGAATCATTTTTTTAAAACACATGAAATGATAAGGATCATTGTAAACGTGAAGCACCAAAGGTGCGAACCCTCAGCGTAACTAAACACTACCAAACTATTACGATATAATCTCAGACCAAAAGAAAACAATCTATTAGCTATTTTAATCAGGCATCAATATAGCTTTAGCAATGAAAACGGTGCATGGAAACTTGTCTTCATAAGAGAAGAAGGCTAAATCGGCCAGACTTCACCCTGTGTTAGATTGTAGCTACTGCTACTAGGCTACCCCAAGTGTGATCCCGAGATAGAAGTTAAGTTTAAACCATAATATTTCGGCTTGTTGGGCCTTCTAGTGGGAATGCCCACCATCAATGCATAGCGTGTCCTTCACACTTTCCACAGTGTGAATTGCATACCATCAGTCAAGGAAATAGCATAAACCCTTTACCAAACATTAATTATATTCATGTGCAGGCAAAAACCATTGTTATTATCATTGTAATCTACCTTATAAATGTGTTGTGCTTGTCCACAACATATTGTAGTGTGATTATTGTTCCAAAGGTATATAAACTTTTTGGTGTGAAGTAACTGGTTCAGTTGATGTTGTACTTCTGTGTTTCCAAATCGTCCTACTGCCTATTTCTTGGTATGTGTATGTACTTGGTATGTGTATGTACTTACGATACTGGTCAACAAAATGTAAAATTTTTAATTAATAAATTTATTGCATCAGCAAAACCTTATTTTCATTTTTATTGCATCAACAAAACCTGTTTTCATCTTAGTTCAAATTGAGTGACAGTTTTAGCCTTCACTTTGGACTTGACGTTTCCCTTTCAATCTTCGTTTCTCCTTCACTCTTCTTTGTTGGACTTGTGGATGTTATCTTCTTGGTAGACTTTGGTGAACTCTGGGGAGACTGTTTCGGTGAGCTTTCAGGAGTTTTTGTTGGAGAGCTTGGAGTTCTTTTCAATGACGATTTTACAGCGGATTTCGGTGGTGAAATGGATGAAACTTGTGACTTTTTGCTGGCTGAAGTCCCCACCTTGCTGGTGACTGGTCTCTGAGGTGACGGTGACTTTTTGCTGGCTGAAGTCCCCGCCTTGCTGGCTGAAGTCCCCGCCTTGCTGGCTGAAGTCCCCGCCTTGCTGGCTGAAGTCCCCGCCTTGCTGGCTGAAGTCCCCGCCTTGCTGGCTGAAGTCCCCGCCTTGCTGGCTGAAGTCCCCACCTTGGTGGTGACTGGTCTCTGTGGTGATGGTGACTTTTTGCTGGCTGAAGTCCCCGCCTTGCTGGCTGAAGTCCCCGCCTTGCTGGCTGAAGTCCCCTCCTTGCTGGCTGAAGTCCCCTCCTTGCTGGCTGAAGTTCCTGCCTTGCTGGCTGAAGTCCCTGCCTTGCTGGCTGAAGTTCCTGCCTTCGGTGAAGCAGCTCCTTGTTTCTTTTGTGCTGAGGGTACACTCTCACTGGCAAGCTCCTTTCCTTCACCAACACTTGGTGGAGTAGCAATTTCTTCTGCTGGTGGTATTTCTTCTTGTAGCAGCTCTGGAGCCCCTTCATGTGATGGTGTGTCTTCTTGGGACTCTGAGTCACTTTCCTCATCTTCAGTAGTTTCATACTCATCTTCTTGAAATGGTGGATATTCTTGTAATGGTGGTTTAAGTAGACCTGGTGAACCAGCTTGTTCTTTTACTGGAACAGCAATCTTCATAATACCTGACTGCTTTGGGGGAATCAATACTAATCTAGGAATTTCACCTGGAATTTTGGCCTCTGGCATGCTGGCCTCTGACATACTAGGCTGTACTGTTTGTCCGGCAACTCGTCCGCTAGACTGTGCTGGTTGTTCGTAAAAATATTTTAATTCCGTAGTCTGAGCACCCGGGAGACGTACTATTTTTACAGGGCTCGGACTCCTCGACCTGGGTCGCTCTGCCACCGTGCTGCTAGGGCTGAGCAAACTTGGAGATTTTGAGGTTTCCCTCTTGCTCTCTGGTGAGGCACTTGCACGAGATTTGCGGTACATTTCAAACAGAACGACCTGAAGTTGGAAGAGTACGGCGAACACTGCGGGAGTCACTTTCAGCAGCAGAGTGGTACACGGACAGCACAAAACAGGCGCTTTATATCCTTAGTTTGGGCATGCGCACACAATACCCGAGTCTCTTCAACCTCGATGCGTGGTCATACTTGTTTTAGGGGACTTGAGAGGTAGTCGTAGCCTTTGCTAATACCTATTGATAATAATCCATAGTGTACAGTATAGACAGGACTTTAGCCAGCTCACTTAAGAAGACAGGACTTCAGCCAGCAAGACAGGACTCTTCAGCCAGCAAGACGGGAACTTCAGCCAGCAAGACAGGACTTCAGCCAGCAAGACAGGACTTCAGCCAGCAAGACGGGAACTTCAGCCAGCAAGACGGGAACTTCAGCCACCAAGACAGGAACTTCAGCCAGCAAGACCGGAACTTAGCCAGCTCACTTAAACGTCCGTCACCAGTCTCAATGGAAGTTTCACCTGGTTCAACAAAATCAAAAGTTTCGTCCACTTCACCACCGAAATCAACTGCAAAAGCCCAAGATACTATATTATGTGTGATTACCAAAAGTGTCATGACAAAGTTAATCTGTAAATAGTTTTATCTCTGGAGTGAAACAGGAATGAATAAAATATATCTGGTATTATGTCAGCTGAAAAGGTCACTAACAAAGTGGGAATGAGTGAGAAGAAAGAAATGGAAGAGACACCTACTGTTGCAGTAAAAGCAATGCTAAACTTTTTTTCTCTCGTAGCTTGAAAAGTGACAATAGCATATCACTTGATTGATAACTATATTTTTTAACTAATTATGGCTATATTGTACTAACTAGAACAAAACGAAAGAAAGGCAAGTTTTAATGTATGAAGATTGAAACAGAATTTTATTGCTGAGCATAGAAAAATCAAATAATTAGCACCTAGCATTCTATACTAATGCTGTAAGCTGCACAGCACTAAGTTTAACCATTATAAATGCTTGTATTGGAATTTTTACCATACTATTGGACTACTTGAGGCGAGTGAAAATAAAGCCTGAGAGTGAAATATCTTGCCGCCATAACACTCTGACAAATGTAATAAGTGGTTTATTCCACACTACATATCTTCACTACTGTAGTTAGTACTAGAGGAAGGGTAACTCACAGCCTTAAAGTTGGCTGTAGGGGCTACCCACACCCTCAGCTGATATTTTAGCAGCTGCTTTAACCCTGTTGAGCAGGGTAAAGAGCAGGATACATTGGAGGAAGGTAGCTGTAAAACCAGAAAATTGAAAAGTTTGGCCTGTTGCTATAACTGCAGGGGTAATGAGCTTGCTGCAGTATAGCCTGAAATAACAGCAGCGTGAAATATCTGTGAGTTGTTTCATGGGTCATTTACCTAAAAATATCATTGTGAAGATATCTAGGGTGGAATAAATACATATAATTATGTCAGCCTTTTCCTTTAAATAAGACTTAATCATGTGTCAGTTCAGTGCTACATTTTTATGATTGTTATCAGTTTGAAATAGGAAAATAATTTTGATGATCAAAAAACTTATAGATAGCAAAATTTTGAAGTGGGTACATGATAGTATCATAGCAACAATAAAAATATATTTAATACAATTTGGTTCAAGTGACATCATCATTGGAAGCGTCTATATATATTTTCCTTTTATTTAGGTGTCCTAGTCTGAATGAATAAAGTGCAGACCGTCTGAGGCTGATCATTTTGTTAAATAAGTAATCTTTGCTTTCTTTGCACAGCACAATGGATTTAAAAGTGGCTTTTTGGAAGACTTTGTCTACATAATGCTTGATGAACACTTTGAGAATGGCAATAGTCTATCCGGAGTAGGTGAACTGCCATCCTGTATTGCATTGCGCAATATTTCCAGACTACTTGGTGGTGAATATCTTGCCTTTCTTCCTGGTTTGTGAAGTTCTGACCACTGCAGAGGTAATAGTAGTTTTTGAAGACTTGCTGAGCTACCTCTTGGAGATGGCAATGTTCCCAATGGCCTAGAAGGACTCCTCGAAAAGGAGCTGTTTGCTGAGGAAACTTTTCGTAACTGTACAAATTCAACTGACTTCAATCCATTGGCCGTGTCTCTGTATTTGTTCATTTTTGTTCTTTCCAAAATTGAGTCAATGTCTCTCTCTGATACTCCTGAGACTGCACGAATATCCATGGAATATGCTTTACCAAACTTTTTTGGCTGATCTACAGTCGTTGGCTCATTTTTTGAGAGATCAGTACTTCTAGTGTGTGAATATTGAATTATGGTTTTGGAGTTGTCCGGCATCGTATTGCTAGCTAGCTTCACTGTTTTATTCACAGTTGGTAGAGCTAAGGCAGATGTATTTGTAGATATCACTTGTTTGTCCATATTATTACTCTGGGGAAGTTCTGCTGATGCTTGCCTTACAATAAGCTTCCCTTTTTCAGCACAAGATGGCAGAATTTCTGACTTATTTCTCAGCATCTTTTCTCTTCCTTTTCGAGGTATTGTGATAAAAGCACTATCCGAGGGCACGAATGCTGCCATTGAATTGACATCATCGGGAATATCTACAGCTTCTTGGTGCACCAGATATCCATGTTTGCTTGATGTGTATCTATCTTCATCAGGTGAATTCCTGTCTTCATTGGAAGAAATACTGTATTCATCCTCAAAAAAAATACTATCTTCATTCTCAATGATATCACTGTGTTCATCATCAAAGGTGATATGAGTTGCCTCAGAAGCGTCATCTATTGATTTAGCCATTCTTCCTGGCTTATTGAGTTTTTTACATATTGCTGAAAAAGTGTCCAGTACTATTTCAGGAGATTCTGGAATTGCTTCCATCTTTACGTTGTCTGATTTATCAGATGTGTTTATTGAATTTTGTTGTACAAGACAACACTCATTTGAATGAGTAATATTTTCTAACTTAAATAATTCAGGAGCTTGTGTATGAATGCCATATATTTTGTCTGATATATTGACGTAATCTTGTGAAATTTCCAGAAGTTGCGGTTTTATCAAACGGCATTTGCTCGAGTGCATTGTCCTCTTCATTTCCTCAAAAAATTTTGTAACATATTCTGAATTATCTTCAGATTCTTCCGATATATGTTCTTGTTGCACAAAATGAAATTTCTTTGACTGAGTTTTGCTCTTTACTTTCGTAGACCCTTCAAACACTTCCAAAGATTTCTGTCGGGCCATGCTATTCTTTCTGGAATGATCTTTAGTATTAGACAATGCAGATATACCTTCACATACATCTATGGATTTCTGTTGTAGTAATCTTGTGTGTTTCTTATATTTTGGCTTCCGAGATGTTTCTGGAACCTTTGCTATAGCATATGCTTGTCCTGCAAGACTTAAAGGAGTTACTTTCTTCTCCGTGTGGGATATAGGATTTATGGATGTATCAGAGGGTTGTTGCATAAGTCCACATTTATTTAAATGACTTTTATCCTCTTCCTGTAGAGATACCGGAATTCCAGGTATATTAACTGAGGTCTGTCTTGTTAACTTAGGCTGCTTGAAATATTTTTCATTCTTCTGCTTTACAGATAAAGAAAGTTTAGATATATCCACAGAAGATTGTCTTACAATTCTAGAATGAGGTTTAATGCAGCTGTTTTTCTCCAGAAACGCTACATCAGCAGAAGTTTGTTGCGAAAGGTTAAATTTTTTTGGATGGACTTTTTTCTTCCTTTCCAAAGATGCTTGAATTTTGGAATTATTCATGGAAATTTGTGGAACAGGAATGCATTTACTGGAATGAGCTTTTCTCCTCACTTCCTCAGAAACATCTAGCATATTATCCTCTGGATTATTACAGCCTTTTGATGTGCCTGTAGCTTCTTGTGGTATCCATTGGCTGAGTCTTTTCATTTTTTTATTTCTCTTATCCTGTTCAGATATGTTAGAGGATTCATTCTTTGAGATTAAGTGCTCAGAAATATCTAAGGATCTTTGGTGTATAACTGTTTTACATTTTGGTGACGTTTTCTCACTGTTTACCCCATCACGTGTTTCCGGATATGAAGATATATCCACAGCTTGTTGCCTGACCAAGTTGTGTTGTCTTGACTTTACTTTCCTACATTGTATTCTCTCAGATGTGTTGGATACACTTTCTTCAATTTCCTCAAAAGACTCAACTTTTTCAGATTTATATTTCGATTTCTGTTGTACCATATCATCACTGAGATTTCTGGATTGTACTTTCCCATCTAACTTATGAAATACTTTAAAAGAGTTTACTTCACGGTTATAATAATGAACTTCTGGTTCTGGTGACCAACTCACTCTTTTTGAAGGCAGTTTTACCGCCAAAGTATTGCCTACTGAACAGGTAGTTCCTTCTTCTCGGATGGATTCGGATTCTCTGGGGCTGCTATATGGGGACTCTACAGATACTACAACATTAGCTTTAGACAGCGGGGAACACTCCGATACCTGCCCCTCTATGTCGGCCCGAGATTTATCAGCCCGGTCGTCTTCCATTTTGTCTGAAAATTAGCAAAGCAGGGTGCGAAAAATTGTTCACACGCCGTTCTCGCAAGCTGCACGCATTCTCCATTCTCAGTGTCCAGGATGAGTGAGCTCGGGACTCTACTTAGCTCGGTAGAGGTTACTGGGTAACTGAAATTTTGGTTTTGAGTAAAATGAATGTTATAAACCTCTACTCCTTTATCTGGCTCTCAATGAGGTAGTAGAGAGGTTCTCTACCGCTAAGGCAATTGTTGCCTAGAATTCATTAAAACAATTTAATTCAGTTCATTTTTATGAGACATATTTGCAGCTGCATTTCCCTATCAAATTGGTAACACTATTTCATCTATTACAACATATAATTTCTAGCCTTATTTGCCACAAAAAAAATTGCCTTGAAAAATAGAAATCATGTGGTGTGTAAAAAATGTACGCATATGCTAACAACAATTTTAGGTTATTTTTAAATTCACAAATGCTTTCATGGAATGATCTCTTTCTCCTACATTCTGGACAATGTTTATTTGCACCATTCTCTTGAGCGTCTTCAGGTCAACCTTTCTCTTGAGCGTCTTCAGGTCCACCTTTCTCTTGAGCGTCTTCAGGTCCACCTTTCTCTTGAGCGTCTTCAGGTCCACCTTTCTCTTGAGCGTCTTCAGGTCCACCTTTCTCTTGAGCGTCTTCAGGTCCACCTTTCTCTTGAGCGTCTTCAGGTCCACCTTTCTCTTGAGCGTCTTCAGGTCCACCTTTCTCTTGAGCGTCTTCAGTTCCACCTTTCTCTTGAGCGTCTTCAGGTCCACCTTTCTCTTGAGCGTCTTCAGGTCCACCTTTCTCTTGAGCGTCTTCAGGTCCACCTTTCTCTTGAGCGTCTTCAGGTCCACCTTTCTCTTGAGCGTCTTCAGTCCTTTCTCTTGAGCGTCTTCACCTTTCTCTTGAGCGTCTTCAGGTCCACCTTTCTCTTGAGCGTCTTCAGGTCCACCTTTCTCTTGAGCGTCTTCAGATCCACCTTTCTCTTGAGCGTCTTCAGATCCACCTTTCTCTTGAGCGTCTTCAGATCCACCTTTCTCTTGAGCATCTTCAGATCCACCTTTCTCTTGAGCATCTTCAGATCCACCTTTCTCTTGAGCTTCTTCAGATCCACCTTTCTCTTGGGCTCCTACAATTTCAACTTTCTCCATTGTTTCTTCTCTTTCCACATTACCTTTGGCTACTTCGCTTGCATCATTCTCTTTAATTTCTTCTTTAATTTCTTCACTTTCTCCTTTCTCTTTAATTTCTTCCCTTGTCTCCTTAGATAAAGTGAGACCAACATTTTCTAGCATCCCTTCAACCCCCTGAGACAGTAGCCTCTTCGATGTATCAGTGGCTAAACTGTCCCGCTCATCGACTGAAGGAATATCTGAAGTCGCACCAATCCCTTCTGCTCTCAGGGCAATAAGATTGTTTGTTGCCTCGGGGCTATTATCAATTTGTGCTTGCATATGTCTCTTCGACTGATAGACCATCAGGTCTTGGAAAGACATGCGCTCCAACTCATCTACTTCTTTAGGTGGCAAGACTTTAGTGGGACTCATAGGTACCATGGTGAAAAAGGATTCATTTTCCAGTTCTCTTTGCTTCTTTTCAAAAGATTTCATTTCTCTTGCAATAATAGACTTAATAAGTTCAGTCTTAGAGTCGGAGGAAACAGATGGACATTGAAGGTCTTTTTGTAGATTTTCTGAAGATTTTCTCCCCGTTGCAATAGACTTGGCAACAATTCCAATGTTTGGGCCTTTTGGAGCTAGTCTAGGTGAATCACTACTACTTTTGGCGTGTTTTTCGCTCCCTGACGCCATGGTAGTCGACTTTCACGGCTACGAAACACCAAATCTTTCTAATCTTGCAAGAGTACCTAAAAATGTGACTTGACTGAGATTTCTCAACTTTAAATGCGGTGATAGTTGCAATCATTTTATTGCAATTTTTAAAATAGTTATACCTTACCAGACTCCAGGTGCGTCCTTCTTCTGGTTTAGAAAAAAAAGCACCAAAATAATATGCTGTAAAACAATATTGATGTTATAGCTTTGTGGTTCTCGTGTTTCTATGATATTGTAGTCAATAAGAGTTTCTTTCCACTAGTGGCTAGCTAAGTTATCTTTAATCTTCTGTATTTATTTTTCTTCTCATTGACAAAAAGAATTTGGCTACAATGGCAATTGAGTTTATAAATTGCTCATTTTTTGTTAAAAGGTTCCAATGTAGCTTGCATTAAAAGAAGTTCAAGCATCCACTCTCTGGCCTCCCTATTGAATAACCCAAGCCAATGTTAAGTGATAAAAAGACATGTTTGTATCCCAAACGCAATAAACTGTGCAATTTTTATCCTGTATCCCAACCTGACCTTATGACTGTCTATTTAAGATCTTGTTTTTTATCTTAGAATAATGTTTCCTGGTCTCCCTTTTAATTTATTTAAAATGAGGTTATATTAGTTCATTGTAGTGGAATAAACTGCATTTTGTTTTTTTATTGCATAGGTCATTAGCTAATTTAAATAGATAGTATCAGCATGATGGGATGCAAACTGACTTATGTTCAATGGGACTTGTTGGCCAAGACTTACTTATAGAGGTAAAACTTGCATTTCAATATTGTTTATTTGAGATGAGCATATCTCCAATACAAAAGGGTGGATCTAAATCCACATTTGGACAACTGCAAAAGATTGAATTTTCAATTAAGAAATATAGCAACAACACATTAAAAGTAATGGCCTTGCTGATGTAACTTCTAATTAGTTATCTTGACAGAGACCCAGCTTAATGGGCATGCTATAATTGCTCAGTGCTCAAAGTAATCCTAGCAGAATGATGTTTTCAATCGATGCAAACTATTACACATCTAATATTGGCTAATTTAAATATTTTTATTTCATTAAGTAAGCTAGATTAGACTAATTTCCTTTGTGTAATTTCAAAGCATAATTTATGAATTTAATTGAACCTAGCAAATCATAATAATGGAAAAACAATGTTTTTTTACAGAATATTATCAATCATCGTCCTTGACTTTTACCATTGTAGCTATAGCTACTGTAGGGTGACGCTTTTGAGCTGCTCTGGGGGATGTTCTACAAGCTTCAGATGTAGGAGAAGCACTGCGAGATTCTGGTGAAGCACTGCGAGATTCTGGTGAAGCACTGCGAGATTCTGGTGAAGCACTTCGAGATTCTGGTGAAGCACTTCGAGATTCTGGTGATGAAGCACTTCGAGATTTAGGTGACAGTTTACTGGCAATAAGAGATAGTTTACTAGCTCTTGGAGATCCTACAGGAGATATTTGACCAGCTGCAGAAGTTTCTCCAAAATCAGAATATTGTTCCAGTTCAAGAGGACTTTCTACTTGTGTGGAAGCTACTGGAGGCAAATCACGTGCAAAATCTTCACCTGTAACTTTCTCGCTTCTCGATAAAGGTGGAGTGTGTTCAAGTGGAGCTGCCACAATTTGCGAGACTTGTGAAGATGCATCCTCTGGACAGAACGTGGGTGAAGCAGATTTTTTTCGGTAAAGAGGTTCATCTGTTATTCTGTACTTGCTGACTGGTGGGGACCTCTTGATTTTACGTGCTGTAGTTACTGGAAGTCCTTTTTCTTCCACTGTAATACATGCAGTCTCTTTGCTTTCTGGAACTATTTTATGTATAGATGGATCTTGAAGTGCCAATTCCTTAGAAACCATTAAATGATCAACTGGTAACAGTAGTTCTTCCTTTGTTACTATAACTTCATCTTTCGGTACCAATACTTCATCCTTTGGTATCAATTCTTCATCCTTTGTTAAAAAGACTTCATCCTCACCAAACACAGATATATCTTCTTCCTCAGAAGTTGAAGCAGGTTTACTGATGATAATTAACGGAACTGGATTTAAAGGTGGTATTATTGAAATACTTGCTGGTCGTTCTGTTGTATGTTTCTTACTTGAATCAATACCTTCCAAGTCTGATGTACTAGCACCTTTCTTTTTACGGTCCATTGCTGCTACTAAATCTGGTGATGTAGAAGAGGAAGATTGCCTTGACACTTTATCCTTCAACTTTTTAAAGAAACCCCCTTCCTTTTTTCCTTCTGAACTTAAATCTAATTCGGTAGATTTAGCCTTTAATCTTTTATCCTTTACCTTTGAACTTGATTCACCAGGCTTCTTCTCCCACTCCCAAGGCATGTCCTCCGGTAATTCATGAAGAGATTCATAACTCTTGGCCTTGCCCAAAGCTTGGGCCATGAGACGACTTTCCCTTTGAGATTCCTGCGCCAACTTCCTAAAATACTGTTCAATTTTTGACAAGTGCCGAACATTGTGCGTCTTCACCTTGAGAACACTTCCTGTTTCGTCCGCGGCGGATGGACTCGGACTTCTAGACCTGGCTACCAGTGATACCGACTCACGTGGGTCGTAGTCCTGAATCTCGTCCGGCTCTGGCGACCAGCTCACTCTTCTTGCTTCGCTCTGAACTGTCAAAGTACCACTTCCTGTTTCGTCGGCGGCGGATGGACTCGGACTTCTAGACCTGGCTACCAGTGATACCGACTCACGTGGGTTGTAGTCCTGAATCTCGTCCGGCTCTGGCGACCAGCTCACTCTTCTTGCTTCGCTCTGAACTTTCAAAGTACCACTACTGGCAGAGGATGGCTCTTCCACAGTTAAATCGCTGGCTTTAGGACTCCCTTCAGGACGTCGTAAGCTTTCATTTGTGATGCTAAGCCGAGATATGTCTACAGGAGATACAGGACGGCTTAACTGAGGACCAGGAACAGCTGAGTAAGTTGGCTCTCCCTCTGAATTAGAACGACTTCTTCCTACGGTTATTGCAAAACCACTTTCATCTTCTTCATCAGAAGAAGATGGAGAGAGAGGTGTGTGCTCCATAGTGATTAATTTTTAATACCACATAAGAAGACCCTCATTAGCAAGGTTCCCTTTTATACCTTTTGCGGTATTTTCGGGCATGGGCACTAACGGATTTATAACTTGAATAGAGAGAAAATGGGTATGCTGGGTCAAGCTATATCACTACTCTATGGAATCACATTCCATTCACAATCCAAAGTTTTACCAACAGTGCAAGAAAAGAATTTAAAATTTTTAATCAACTAAAAATGTTTATACAACTCCAATTCAATGATCTGATGATTAAATTTCAGCAAATATATTGATTCAACAAGTGGGTAAATTTTTCTAAACATTACCTCAAGTCTGATGATTTGAATATGTCTGTGAAATTTAAAAATTCTTATTAGTCACACTACTTTTTGTTGAGAACTTTCACTTTTAACTGATTCAATAAACTTAGGTATGCTTTCTTACTTTAGAAAATATAATCTGATTATAAGCTTAAATTTTATGTCATTTATAATTGTATGAATCAATGTTTTCTCCCATACAAAGTGTTCCTCATCCTATTCATAATCATCCAGTCAATTTGTATTGCTCCAGATTTGTTATAATTCCAATAATACTTAACTTTCAGTCAATTTATACAATCAAGATTTAACCAAATCATTCAATTTGTTGTTCTCTAATTATATCAATTTTAACAAATATACAACCATATATTAGCTACTCCACAATAAATGGCTAATATTTTATTCCAGTTAGTGGCTTAAAATAAGGTTAGCTATATACCATTTTTCTACTGCATGCCTTCTACAAAATGCAAAAAAAAAATTGTTAATGCCAAGGTTTGTTAATCAGCAATATTCAATAAATCAGATATTATAGTGTTAATCACACTCGTCCTCCTCCACTTTCAATTTTGGAACCACTCTGGCTGTCTGTTAATCGCACTCTTCCTCCTCCAATTTTAGTCTTGGAAAAATAGTTCTGCCTTACCAGACTCCAGGTACGTCCTTCTTCAGATTTAGAAAAAAAATGCACCAAAATAATATGCAGCTGTTATGCTGTAAAACAATATTGATGTTGTAGTTCTGTGGTTCTCCTGTTTCTATGTCATTGTAGTCTTAGCTACAATAAGAGTTTCCTACCACTAGCTACTGGCTAGCTAGTAAAGTTATCTTTTATCTTCTTTTATTTTATTTTTTTTCTCTCACTTGACAAAAAGAATTTGGCTCTCTACAGTTACAATGGCAATTGAGTTTATAAATTGCTCATTTTTTGTTAAAAAGTTCCAATGTTAGCTTGCATTAAAAGAAGTTCAAGCATCCACTCTCTGGCCTCCCTATTGAATAACCCAATGTTAAGTGATAAATAAAGACATGTTTGTATCCCAAATGCAATAAACTGTGCAGTTTTTATCCTGTATCCCAACCTGACCTTTTGACTGACTAGTAAGATCTTGTTGTTTTTTTATCTTAGAATAATGTTTCCTGGTCTCCCCTGTATATTTTAAAATGAGGTTATGTTAGTTCAAACTGCATTTTGTTTTTCTATTGCATAGGTCATTAGTTAATTTAAATAGATAGTATCAGCATGATGGGATGCAAACTGACTTATGTTCAATGGGACTTGTTGGCCAAGACTTACTTATAGAGGTAAAACTTGCATTTCAATATTGTTTATTTGAGATGAGCATATCTCAATTTTTACCCAATACAAAAGGGTGGATCTAAATCCACATTTGGACGAAACTGCAAAAAGATTGAATTTTCAATTAAGAAATATAGCAACAACACATTAAAAGTAATGGCCTTGCTGATGTAACTTCTAATTAGTTATCTTGACAGAGACCCAGCTTAATGGGCATGGTATATTGCTCAGTGCTCAAAGTAATCCTAGCAGAATGATGTTTTCAATCAATGCAAACTATTACACATCCAATATTGGCTAATTTAAATATTATTTAAGTTTATGAATTTTATTGGAACTCAAACACCTTAATTAACAAAAATAACAAATAATGGAAAAACAATATATTTTTTATTTACAGAATATATATCAATCATCGTCCTTGACTTTTGCCATTGTAGCTATAACTACTTTAGGACGAGGCTTTTGAGCTCTGGGGGATGTTCCACAAGCTTCAGATGTAGGAGAAGCACTACTAGATTTAGGTGACAGTTTACTGGCAATAAGAGATTGTTTACTAGCTCTTGGAGATCCTACAGGAGATATTTGACCAGCTGCAGAAGTTCCTCCAAGATCAGAATATTGTTCCAGTTCAAGAGGACTTTCTACTCGTGTGGAGGCTACTGGAGGCAAATCACGTGCAGAATCTTCACCTGTAACTTTCTCAAATGTGGATGAAGCGGATCTCTTTCGGTAAAGGGGTTCATCTGCTATTCTGTACTTGCTGACTGGTGGGGTCCTCTGGATACTACGTGCTGTAGTTACTGTAACTTTCTCAAATGTGGATGAAGCGGATCTCTTGCGGTAATGAGATTCATCTGTTATTCTGTACTTGCTGACTGGTGGGGACCTCTTGATTTTACGTGCTGTAGTTACTGGACGTCGTTTTTCTTCCACTGCAATACATGCAGTCTCTTTTCTTTCTGGAACTATTTTATGTATAAATGGATCTTGAATTGCCAATTCCTTAGAAACCATTGAATGATCAACTGGTAACAGTAGATCTTCCTTTGTTACTATAACTTCATCTTTCGGTACCAATACTTCATCCTTCAAATCACGTGCAGAATCTTCACTTGTAACTTTCTCAAATGTGGATGAAGCGGATCTCTTTTTACCCGCTTGGGCCATAAGATGACTTTCCCTTTGAGATTCCTGCGCCAACTTCTTAATATACTGTCCAATTATTGACAAGTGCCGAACATTGTGCGTCTTCACCGTGAGAACACTTCTAGCTTCGTCCGCGGCAGATGGACTCGGAATTCTAGACCTGGCTACCAGTGATGCCGACTCACATGGGTCGTAGTCCTGAATCGCGTCCGGCTCTGGCGACCAGCTCACTTTTTTTGCTTTACTGGCGGAGGATGGCTCTTCCACAGTTAAATCGCTGGTTTTAGGACTCCCTTCAGGACGTCGTAAGGAAGCCATTGAAACTCTCTCATCACCTGAAGATGACTTACTTGTGATGCTAAGCTGAGATGTGTCTACAGGTGATACAGAAAGGCTTAACTGAGGACCAGGAACAGCTGAGTAAGTTGGCTCTCCCTCTGAATTAGAACGACTTTCCCTTTGAGATTCCTGCGCCAACTTCTTAATATACTGTCCAATTATTGACAAGTGCCGAACATTGTGCGTCTTCACAGTGAGAACACTTCTAGTTTCGTCCGCGGCGGATGGACTCGGAATTCTAGACCTGGCTAACAGTGATGCCGACTCACATGGGTCGTAGTCCTGAATTTCGTCCGGTCCTGGCGACCAGCTCACTTTTTTTGCTTCGCTCTGAACTTTCAGAGTACCACTACTGGCAGAGGATGGCTCTTCCACAGTTAAATCGCTGGCTTTAGGACTCCCTTCAGGACGTCGTAAGGAATTTGAAACTCTCTCATCTCCTGAAGATGACGGACGTCGTAAGGAAGTTGAAACTCTCTCATCTCCTGAAGATGACTTACTTGTGATGCTAAGCCGAGATATGTCTACAGGAGATACACAAAGGCTTAACTGAGGACCAGGAACAGCTGAGTAAGTTGGCTCTCCCTCTGAATTAGAACGTTTTCTTCTTGGGTTTATAGTTACTGGGCTTCGTTTTCCTTCCACTGCAATACATGCAGTCTCTTTGCTTTCTGGAACTATTTTAGGACGTCGTAAGGAAGCTATTGAAACTCTCTTATCTCCTGAAGATGACTTACTTGTGATGCTAAGCCGAGTTGTGTCTACAGAAACGCTTAACTGAGGACCAGGAACAGCTGAGTAAGTTGGCTCTCCCTCTGAATTAGAACGACTTCTTCCTGCGGTTATTGCAAAACCACTTTCATCTTCATCGGAGGAAGATGGAAAGAGAGGTGTGTGCTCCATAGTGATTATTTTTTTAATACCGCATTAAGAAGACCCCCATTAGCAAGGTTCCCTTTTATACCTTTTGCGGTATTTTCGGGCATGGGCACTAACGGATTTATAACTTGAATAGAGAGAAGATGGGTATGCTACTCTATGGAATCACATTTCATTCACAATCCAAAGTTTTACCAACAGTGCAAGAAAAGAATTTAAAATTTTTAATCCAACTAATTTTTTTTTATACAACTCCAATTCAATGATCTGACGATTAAATTGAATTTTTTAAAATTCTTATTAGTCAAACTACTTTTGGTTGAGAACTTTCACTTTTAACTGATTCAATAAACTTAGGGTATGCTTTCTTACTTTAGAAAATATAATCTGATTATAAGCTTAAATTTTATGTCATTTATAATTGTATGAGTTAATGTTTCTCTTATACAAAGTGTCCCTCATCCTATTCATAATCATCCAGTCAATTTGTATTGCTCCAGATTTGTTATACTGCAATAATACTTTACTTTCAGTCAATTTATACAATCAAGATTTAACCAAATCATTCAATTTGTTGTTCTAATTATATCAATTTTAACAAATATGCAACCCTATTAGCTACTCCACAATAAATGGCTAATATTTTATTCCAGTTACCATTTCTCTACTGCATGCCTTCTACAAAATGCAAAAAAAATATTTTTAATGCAAAGGTTTGTTAATCAGCAATATTCAATAAATCAGATATTATAGTGTTAATCACACTCTTCCTCCTCCAATTTTAGTCTTGGAACCACTCTGGTTGTCGAATTCCTTGAAAACAAGCGCCCCAGGCAGGCCAAACAGCTTCTGAAGCTGCAGCAGTCACTACTTCTACGATTCTGGTAAGCGTCTCGCTCGATCTTAGTCTCTTCACAGTCAACCAGGAAGGCAAATTCTGAAGTAATCGTCTCTTTAGATTCTTGAGATGCTGCAAGGGGATTTGCTTCTATGGGATTTGCTTCTCTGGCGTCTAAATTTGCTTCTCTGGCGTCTAGATTTGCTTCTCTGGAGTTATGATTTGCTTCTCTGGAGTCGAGATTTGCTTCTCTGGAGTCGAGATTTGCTTCTCTGGAGTCGAGATTTGCTTCTCTGGAGTCGAGATTTGCTTCTCTGGAGTAAAGATTTGCTTCTCTGGAGTAAAGATTTGCTTCTCTGGAGTCTAGTCTAGATTGATGAGGAGTTGCCTCTTTAGATTCAGAAAGAGTTACCTCTCTGAATCCGTCAGAGACCATGATCTGTGGAGGAATTGTAGTCGGTTGATGCGATTCTTTACTGCCCGTGCTACCTGTTGCGATACACGTTCCTGGTTCTATAAAAGTCGTAAGAATGGCCCTCTTTGGACGTACAGTGGCGGCAAGTGGTCGAGGTGGGTTTCGCTGGGCCTGCAACTGCGATTGTTCACCCGTACTGATACGTTTTCGAGTTTGAACGTTTCCGCTTTTTCTCCGATGTCTCTTTCTACCTGTGCCGCTACGTCGTTTCTCCTTTTCCAGTTGATTCCCAAAGCCGGATTTTTGCAATTGTCTCTCTTTAAATTCGTCTGGCTGAGTTTTATAGTGTGGAACTTGCAAGTGTTGCGTTGATTTTTCCTCCGTGCCGGTATATTTTCCCGGTTCAATAACGGAACTTGAAACCCTGCTTGAATGAATAGAGGCAGAAAGTGGTCGAGGTTCTTCCGGCGGTTTAGGATAGCCAAATGTAGCCTGATCCTCCGAGAAATCAAACTCGTCTGATTCCTCCAGCTGCGATTGCTCACTTGAGCTGGTATACTCCTCGGATTCAACGGTATTTGGGCTTGTAGTAGTGGCGGTAGCAGTAGGAGCTTGTACGTCCGGTTCTTGAGGAGAATCACGTGCTGAAAGATCTAAGAAGTCATACTGGTCCTGCGGGCGCGCTGCTGCTACCTGGATAAGTCGAACTCGGCCTTGTCCAGACCCGCCGCTGTTCTCTTCTAGATTGTTATCAACACTTTCCGGATTTTCCATTATATTTACATCACCAGGGTTTTTCGATTTTTTTAAGGAGCAGCAATAACGGAGCGCACATTTCTCTCCTTTATATTATTGACCGTCCAGCACGGAGCATGCGCTAGGGAATTGAGAGTCTACCCGGTATTGCACGTTAGTTAACCGTAAATTTTGTCAACACGCCCATTTGTGCCATCAGATAACCTGAAAACCGTGCCAGCTCCCACAGACTCATTTAGGATAGACCCTTTTCAAATCGTTTTCTTTAAAAAAAAAATGCGTCAATCACAGCTATATTCCTTAGTTCATCAACTATAAATCACTACATTTGGTTCTTTAAGATATAGAAAGGTGTTTAGATAGTGTATAATTAACTGGGAACTCTTCAAAATCAGTGACCTTGTCTTTTTGGGTGCACTAGGCAGAAACAGCAGCACCAGCACAGACACATAAAGAAATGGTCTGCCCATGACAGTGTTGGAGGATAATAATGGCGTTGGTTTCTTGCTCTGGGTAAGCCTTCTCCATCAAGGGACATGGGAGAAACAGATCGTGGTGAAGCCAGCAGGTTTCTATCTTTTATTACAGGGAGTGCATTTCCACTGTAACTGGATGGACTGGCAGGAGTTATTTTAATGGGGATGGGACTTGGGGACCTTTGACGTCTGGAAGATTTAGGCGACTTTAATGGCAAATCTTCCGTCCTCTCTTGTCTCAGTGGTCTAAATGTCGATAGAGAAGAAGAACTAGCTGATGGTTTGATCATAGATTCAGTGGATTGGTTTGATAGCTGATTATCCGCAGATATCAGAGTTGTTGCTAACAAGGAATGTCCTTCCATTCCGGTTATTTGAGGAATCAAAATTGGCTTCTTGGTGGTGTCTCCTTTTGTAGTCGTCTCCTTCATATTTGAAGACTGCTCCTCCTGTCTTACTTCTCTTGTCTTCCTATCTGAAGGATAACTTAATAAAACAGACTCCCCTATTTGGCATGGTGGAAAGATTTCTTTTGAATCCATCGACAAATAGATTAGTGACTTACATCTAAAAGTTTTAGCATTTGGCATGTGAGCTTACTTTAAAGCTGCTACATAAATATCCTTCCTTGTGGGAGTGTGTGGTAGTTACAAACTTACAAATTGAGCAACCTGGTAGTCTATTGTGGCTGGGTGGAGTCAAGTTACCTGGCTAGTTTGACCATAAGCTATCACTAGAACTTATCAAGGGTAGCTTAATCTCATCTAAAATGATTTGTGGTGCATTGTCTTCTTTTCTTTCTCTCAGATACTTACTTGTTTGGTCATAATTACTGACCACAAAATAATAATCATTAAGGCTGGAAGATGCCTCATCAAGACTTTGTTTTAATTAAGTGCAAATCATCATCAATCAAAATATATTTCAATAAATATGATTAGTTTTGATCTAAGTATATTTGGGGCCTTCCCTGTCCGTTAATGCAGGATTCGCCCCAGTAGTTGAAGTGCTTCAACAATCAGCTTAATTGTTTATTGGTTTTAATAATTTCTTTCTAATTTGTTCAGTTATTTCCCATTTTGTTTACTAGAGGAAGTTAGCCTAAAACAGAAGAGTAAGCAGTTTATCCTTTTTTGGAGTTTGAATTGGTGTATTTTGTGTAATGTTTTAGTTTTGATTTCTTCTTTATTTTAGATCAGCAATTAACAAGTAGTAATTTGTTTGATGTGGGGCATAGTAGCCATGGTGGAGAATCTAATTGTAGCAGCTTTCTTTGAATTGCCGAGTGTGACTTTGCAATAGCTACTACCATTGTACAATAATACCAGAATAAAGAAGTGTTAAGTATATTTAGCTGGATTGGAAATAATAGTGGGAAAAAGATTGATTGACTTCATCTTTCGGCAAGTATTTTAGCTAATTATTATGAAATTATTTTAAAAGCTGTTTTCTTTATGTTCAACATGAGAAATTTAGATGTATGTGTATTAGGATCACTTAATGTATTGGCAGGATAAAGTGCAAGCAACTAGAGTTGAACTAAGCAGTTAATGAACGCTTTGCAGTGTAGGATCTAACTAATTCCTTATTAATTTCATTATATATTAATTTTCATTCTCTCCTCCCTCCCTTGCAGATTTGGTCTTTATTAACGAATTACATTTTACAAAAAAAAGAAGTGGAAATGAAGATTCCTCTGATGTATGTAACTGATGCCATACATTCTCAGGCTTGCACAAATCAAAATGTTAAACTCAAATTGTTGAACTCATTTTTTTATGCAATTTATCACTTCCAAAATGAATTGTTCTCATTTTTTTTGTTTTGTTTTTTTAAGCACAAGACTGCTTCTAAGCTAGTGACAGCTATGTCAATCAATTAGTGCGAAGAGGTTGTTGATTGACACCTAATTAGTAAAATATATTGCTAGGGCTGCCTGGCCATAGGCATCTACACCTCAAATTGAGCACACCAAGTTCCAAAGTGTATACTAATTGAAAGTAGTACAAGGCAATGATTATCACAAGAATTGATTGACAAATAAAAATAATAATGCAGTGGGTAACACTTGAGTACTAGTCTTTGTTAGTTAAATGAGATGCTTGTTCACTCATTATGTTTGGAGGAGAATTTTCATCTAGCATAGCGTAAAGGTCTTCTGATGAAATAATTTTCACAGGCTCAGAGAAATCATCCTTTTTCAAACAAATACAATTGAGACAGCCCAAAAACCGTCCTTTTCTTCCTTCTTTGGGTTCTTCAGTAGAACTCTGGAACATAGCAAATGGTTCTTCTAAGTCAGAGTTACTCCCAGAACGGTAGCTTTGGGTCTTCATCGAGTCTACAAGTGGGGACTCCTCTCCTGAGTCCAGCTCAAGAATGGCTGTGGTTCCGTTACCAGAACCTGGTGGTTTTCTGCATTTTCTGACCCTAAAGCTAGTTTTTGTAATGTGTTCTTGCGAAGATTTGGGGAAGGAGAAGTATTTGGTTTCATCCGGCTTGGTATTCTGACCTTCATTCTGAGTCCTTGTAGTGACAATTTTTTCCCCCTTGCTCTGGAAAGCTCGAGCTAATTCTTCTTCCATCGACATTGACAAACAAAGGTTTTCTTTCCTGCATTGTCCTAGGCAATGTTTGTACTCTATTAAATCCTCCATTTGTGAAACTCAGTCAGTACAGAACCATGGATATACAACATATCTGACAGAACTCACCGTCATCCTCTACACGCGCTATCACTTTTATAAATTCGCGCTTGGTACCCTGTAGGCGCGCTTGGCGCGGCTGTGTTTTAACGACACTTTACCATAAGTATGTTTATTGAGGTAGTTTTTTTTTGCAAAATATTATATTATATATAATATAATATACATATATATACTGATGTAGCATTCCAGAGAGACTGAGTTTTGGGAATTTTTAATTTAACTATTTTAGATTATTAAAACACTCTTATAATGCTGGCAATTCTTTTTGAAGGTGTCAATATCACTTTCTGTAATAGAAATTCAGATCTACCCACTGTTGCCGCATCAAAACACATATCAGCAACTTCCATGTCAACAGTGACCCTCAGGATTGTGAATGTGGTTGAAGGTGACCTTTGACTCTGTCTACTAGCTTAACTTAAGTAACAATTATTGAAATGATGACCACCTCAGGCATAGAAACAAATGAAACATAGATTGCCAACCCCTAATTACAACATTAGTAATTAAAATGATCAGGTGCAAAATGGTTTCCGAGTTTAATCTCCATGTAGAAACATTCCAGCTCTTGGTTTGGCTGCTAGAAGTTTTTTCCTGAATCCTGGGTTGATTAATTCTCTGTATTCCTGATATGACCTATTGGTCTCTTCAGCTTGCTTCCTTTCTAGAATGTTCAGAATGTAAACTGCCACAGAGTAAATGTATTGACTTTTATCACTTGCAATTCTAATGGTCTGAAATACATCATTCTTCAGCTCTTCATCTTCATTGATAACTTCAAATACCAACTGGTGCAGAGAAGATTTGTTATACAGTCGTAATTGGTGCACTTCGTCCCAAAACCAAGAAGCAACCTCATTTGTGCCTGAGGAGTCCAGGAGTACAAATTCTTTCGCATTCAAGGCAACACGAAGATCAGTTCCTTCTAGAATATCTTGGCCAGCTATAGTCGCAGAACACTGCAGAATGCAATCATCTGCTCTGTAGTAAAGAGACCAATAGTAGTATGGTATAGATTGAACAAACAGCATAAAGCTGGCCATGGCTCGGCCTGGTAGAGTCGAATAGGTTCCAGCCCTAGCTAGAATAGAGTTTAGTTCACAAGATGTTTCAGAATCTACCTTAGGGATGATTTTTCCTCGCTCATAAGCGTCAACAGTTTCCCAAAACAAAAGTTTCAGCGCTCGTGGATCGTCTCTGACCAGTTTGATTTCTTCGTCCTCGAAAAAGGATACCCGTTGAAGGCACACCTCCTGGTCGAAATCGAGCGTGTCTTCGTGGTCCAATAGCAGGGTAGGATTCCCCAAAGCTCCAGCAAAAAGGCCGAATAACTGCTTACTAGCTGTTTTGAGGCGCAAGATCTTCACCACTTCCGATAAAACCCGCGCGACTGTGGGTCGCTCTCCGTGGCGCCGATCCAGGCGGAATGCTACTTCTGGTCTGTCTTTATCATAAGTTTTTACTCTAAAATACCCAAGTGTATCGAATATGGAGCTGATACCTGACATACCTATTGAAGCCGTTTAGATGTACATACAAAATTTAAGGTAGATTCTGATCAATAATACAAAATTTAAACTGATCAATATAAAGTAACAAAACGCACACTGCGCATGCGTATAATTACCACTGTATATATATATTTTTAATAATGCTATTTAACAAAATAATCTTTCCATTAAATTCAAATAATTTATTATTGTCACATAAAAAAATCTGTTATCTCTTGGGTGGCCATTGTCTTCCCGCCAATTTGGAGGGTATAGGGGGCTTACTGGCGTCACCTGAGAACAAAAACAAAATTAATAACGAGACTTGATGAAATCTCAACGAACAAACATTACTTGTTAACATTGGCACAACAATAATACACACTTTGTAATAATAACACTATGTGTGTGATATGCAAGTAGTAAATGTATGTGAGTTGTGTGTGTTGCATGCGTGCGTGTTTGCATGCGTGTGTGTGTGCTTGTGTGCGTGTGCGTGTGTGTGTGTGCGTGTGCAGAGACTGACACAGCAAACCAAAAGTGGGGGGCTCAAGGTCCTCTCCTTGTGTATATAACTAGTGATGTGTTTGAGCACAAATGGCGAGCGAGCTTCTTGTTATCTTGCTTAAAATTGGTTATATGATGAATTTTGCCTGCTTTTTTATAACATATGATGACAATAATGGATTCTTAGTAGTTGAAGCTCTCAGTTACAAAGAAAAAAAAAAAGGCCAGAGTTATTTTAGTTAACAAATATGGAATTACTACTATCTTAGCTTTGCCCAAGTATTTGTAGCTTCTTTCATAGCTATAAGCCCTACGCAACAGTACATTACTTTTTGTTGTTGTTGTTTTTCAATTCAAACAGTTGTGGGGAGTGGTTACTATGGCATTAAATCCCCTTTTCCGTATATTCATAATTTATAAGTTTGCCATTTTTTAGAGCTTGTAAGTGCTGCTTGTTGGTTGTCAAGGGCCACTGGTAGTCAGAATGGCTTCTAATAGCGCATTAACTTACCACCGCCACTAACTCACATAGAAATGGTACTAGGCAAGTTTTTTAGTTCAAGCTAACTCAAAGCGGTAAACAATTCAATTTCTAGTATGATACTGGTAATGATCGTTAAACCAGAGGATTCGGTTTAATGAAGTTTGGGACGGGGTCGAACACCGAGCTAACACAAAAATACGCGAGGGTCAAAGTACAAATGACATACGTACATGTATATATAAACAAATATCCCCGATTTGCAAATTGAGTTACCCCTGATAGTGTCTCGCTCGCTTCGCTCGCTCGCCAGACAATCTCAACTTGCAATGCACTCCATAGAGTGATGGATAAAAACAAACAAATCAACAGACAACAAAGCAAAACAAATAACAACACAGAACTGCCAGCTGGTCAAATAAAAAGAAACAGCAGAAGTTGACACAACTCCTAAACGGCCAATCAAAGCTGTGATCGGTCAACAAACTCACCATTGGTCTTTGATTTAGGGGGCAGTGAAGGGTGTGAAGGTTTGGGGGGTAATGAAGGGTTCGACGGTCGAGGGGGTAACGAAGGGTTTGACAGCCTAGGGGGTAACGTTGGAGAGGAATCTTGAGACCCTGCGGCAGATTCAGACATCCTGTTTCGTGGAGTTGGGCGTGGCCTAGGCTCGGCGGCATCAGCCGCACTTTCACCAGTGTCAAGTGACTACATAATAAAGCATAATAAACAAAGATATTTCATTGAAGACGAAAGTTAGAGGAATTGTGACGATACAATTTCAAATAGATTAATCTCTGCCATTAGGAGGATGCATATAGATACTCATACAGTATTACGAAATGTGTCAAGTACATACATACCATTTATGTGAGGAAACGCCATTAAATAAGAGAATCTATTTGCTGGCATGATTTGAAAGAATACCACAATGAAATATCTTTCAGTAAGGTTTGAAGATATCATATCTGACCATTAAGGAGCTTGGATTTACATCAATATGTACTGTACAACACGTCTTATAGGATCAAAGCGGTCATGTAATAAATTTTTGAAATTTATATAGGGAAGAAAACAAACAAACAAACAAAACGAATCCAATGCTACCTCCTATGATGAATTACATTAGCTGCACTCACCACTCCCATTCTCATGCTTGGCCGCTTCTTCACAGGAAGGGGCGGAGCCACTGCCTCTGGACTGGATGGAGACTTCTAATGATAATATATATATAATATATATAATATATAATATATATATATATAATATATATATATATGTATAATACTTATTGCACATTGTACGTCAGCATACTATATGGGAAGATATTTCAAGAGCACGATACAAGTGTGAGAGTAACATATCATCTCCACATTGTATGATGAGTGTAATATTATATTGTTTAATGTACACTGGATATTTGCAAAACAGTAAAACAGTTGAGAACATATAATACAATGACATTTTGGTAAAATGTTGAATTTATTATCAATGAAGCTAATGTTAAATTCCTCATTGTGCACAAAAGAGTCTACACCTACCGCTTACTTTGCCCAACTTACCTCAGAAGGTTTATTGCTACGATTGATAGGCGGAGAGCTCCTTGGGGGCAGGCCAGGGCTAGGGGACTTCTGAGCATCGACCAGCCTGGGAGGTGGTCTATTTGGAGGTACCAGGGAGTACGATTCTGAGGGCTTAGCTTTCCTAACTTGCCCCGTCTCAGGAGATAAATTGTCCCTTACTGATTCTCCTTCACCCGTACTGGGCTGTACTTTTGCATCGAGAGTGTCAAATTCATAGACTGCTGCATCGTCATGAAATTGCAAATTATAATCCGAAGCTCCGCCCTTGTCAGTGGCCGAGGTGGGAGTCGGAGGCTCGAGCGAATCAAACTCGTACACATTCGGATCATCGTGGAACTGAAGCGGAGAAGCAGGTGGGTCAGGTTTGCGAGGAAGCATGAAGGGAGGGGATTCTTTCGACAACCGGTCGGTGATTCTCGAATTACTGTCAAACGAACTCCTGACATTAAAGCTCTGAGAAGATTTAAGCTTCCCTGTTCCCCAACTGCTGTTCATCTTCTTAGGGATCACTGGAGGCTTTTCTAGTGTGTCGAATTCGTAAATATTGTCTCCGTCAACATCTTCAACAGCTGACACTGAGGGAGACTTCTTTGCACTGCCATGACTGGCTGGCTTAGGTGGTCTACTTGGTATGGTCACAGCTTCCAGAGTGTCAAATTCGTACACGTTGCTATCGTCAAAGGATACATCCGCAGCATTCGTTGGAGTAGGGGTCTTGAATTGAGGGGGGTGAGAGCTCGGTTTGGGGGGGATTGGAGAAGCCTCGAGCCTGTCAAAGGAATAGACATTGTCATCATCAGGAGTGCTGGTGGGTGGCGTCTGTAGCTGTTGGGGTTGAGTGGGCTGGGTTTGTTTGGCACGTTTCTTTGGAGGTAATTTCGGCTGAACTTCTTTGACTGCCTCTGTAGACTTGACTTTACCTTTCGGTGAGTGAGACGCCACCTCTGGTTGCTTTCGCTCACTAGAGGGTGGAGATGGGGGCGGAGTTGTGGGCTCAGGAGGCATCTCACCATCTCTAACGGCTTTCACACTGGCCAAATATCGCGAGGCACTTTCGTTGAGAGCCGTCTTGTCTTTCGGTGAAGACGAGAGATTCTGTGGTGAGAACAAATTCGTACTCTTCGAAGGAGACTTTCCGAGCTCTCCTCCGCCTATTTTCATTGGGCTACTGTGCGCAGACGAATCGCCAGCAAGCGATGAGCGAGGGGTACTAGACGACGACAAAAGTGGAAGCTGGGCTCTTTCCACGTCATCACCATATGACGGAATTGAAACCACTCCCTTTTCAACTTTCACCGGTTCATACCCGTCATCATCATCGTCATCTTCATCACCTCCGTTATTGTTAACTTCTGGCTCTTTAACCTCGTCCATTTTATTCACATCCAAGCTGGAGTTCCTGCTCTTCCTCTTCATGTCCTGGGTACTTTCTTTCTTGGGCGGAAGAGGAGCCGGGTAAGAAGGAGCGTTGAAACTAGCAGAGCTCATCCTGTGACTCCCTTCGCTGCCGGAAGATCCCCCAACCTGCTGACTCGACTTGCGTTCAGGTTCGATGAGATACTCGGACACCGATTCGTAGTTGTCTAGCTCGTTGTCTGAAATCTGATTGAGGGAGGAGCTGGAGCTGGTGTGATGAGAGCCTGACAGCGGCCTCCCGCTGAGACCCAGCTGCTGTTGCTCTAAGAGATCCCCGGAGCTGGGAGAAACACCGAGACGATGCTTTGACTGGTAAGGTGTCGGCATTTGAGGGGAACCTTCTCGCTGCTTCCGCTGCGGCAAGGGGGCGTGGATGGAGGAGGAGGTGGCCTTGCTGGGACTACCACCTCCGATCTCAGTGTCTTCGTACGGTGTGACGCGACGGCCGGCAGTGGAAATTCCAGTAGCACGACGCATCTTGGAAGGCAACGTAGAGTGCCTGAGGGGGAGAATAGCAATTTCGTACGCACACAAAAGCATTTATGACAGAGGTGTGAGGGTCATTATATACACTTTCATCCAAATGAAGAGAAAATATATAAAAAGACAAATAATTACTGTAAAATAAACATTTTAGGTCAGAGTTTCATACTGAAAGGGAGGGGGGGAGGGCACGCTGAAGTCTTTCCCCCTTTCATCCTCCAATTCAAGAATTTTTGTAGTCAATACTGTATAGTGATATACATACATACATAGCTACAGTTGAATTCTATGAAAATCAAGATGACAGAATGCATGCATAAGACCAAACACTGTACACTCATTTATACTCTTATAGGCATGTGCATCAAAATATGGTGGGTTAATGGGCATGGCTAAGAAATACACTCAGTGTCTCCCACCTCCAGCATAATATCCAGTATGAAACACTGGGGGGAAATCTATCTAATAAAACAACTCAGCAGCGATGTGTAGGTAGATGTTGTGGTAAAGGGGCGAGGGGGGAGGGGCTTCAAGGGCATGTTTTTTTTTAGTGTTCTCGTGAGAAATCACCTCAGTAGATTATGCCCCAAAATTATAGAGAGGGCTCCAGCCCCCCCCCCCCCCCCCCCCCCCCCCCCCCCCCCCCCCCCACACACACACACCCTCCTTCCTATGCCACCTGCTATGGGTTAACCAAACACATTTCCAATGGGCATTTCACAATTAAAGACCAAATCTCCACGGGAGCAGTCACTTGGTAGAAACTACACAACAATTCTATATGTAGCCCACCATCAATTGTATCTCTTCTGAAGTGATACAAATATGGCAGGGGCCTCACTTACAACAGACAATGCCAGTCTAATGGAAAAAAGAAGGAAAAAAGGGTTGGGTTACGGGGGTAGATACTGCACTACATCTGTGGCAAGTACAACAATCACAGCATGAATAGAACCACAGTAGAGAAGGAATTGATACTACTGGTAGTAACTGATTCATGTCCACTGTGTGCTGTAGGTAAGCATGTACATCTATGTAGATGTCTTCCTTTTCATAAAAAGATAATATGAACAGCCATAGCATATAATGCTACATTCCCTACCAAGCCCAGCTGAAGTCCGGCAATTGGCAATTGGCATCACTAAGTCACTGCTCAACTATCCTGTTGTAACACACTCTCTTACGCTACTATAATTTTTTGTCAACAACATTTGCAGCTTCCTAAAGACTTGTGGTTTTATATTATGTATGTATTGCATGTGTACTTACTGGGAAAATCCAGAACCACTTGATATAGGAGAGGAGGAGTTGTCAAAGGGCGTGGGAGGGAGTGGTCTCGCGATAGTAGCGGCACGGGTGACCTTCCTAGCACCATTGGCCTTCATCTAGAATCAATGAACAAATCATATTACAAATAAATAAGTTACCCAATTATCGTTTATGAAGAGGACTGCGAACTATGCTAAAATTGATACATAACTAAACGTCTTTTTTAATCTCTCTCAACCGCTGTAATAGGAAGTACATCCATCACACATGCATACATACGTAGGTATGCCACTTAATATCTGACTTTCTGCCTTCCTTACCTCCTCTCCCACTCGCACCTCACCCGCCCACTCGCATCTTGTCCGCCCACTCACACCTCATCCACCCACTCACACCTCATCCTCCCACTCACACCTCATCCTCCCACCTTTCTCTTCTCTGGGAATACAATGCATTGGAAGTCTTCAAAACACTGCTCCAGCTTGGCTTGCAGCCCTTGTAGCTGTGAGTCTATCCTCTGTCCATGGAGGTTCAGACCCTTCTCTAGAATCACAGTCTAACACACACACACACACACACACAAGTAACCGAGAGAGAATTAGAGTACAGGTAATAGTTAATACCATTTTAACTATTTTAGTGAGATAATAACAACTAACTTCACTCTATTTATTGGTTTCCTGTTATCTTAGTAAATACAGTGAATTGAGTAACAACAAACTAGTTTTTAGGGTAAGACACGCACACACACACACACACACACACACACACACACACACACACACACACCTGTTCTTCTATAAGCCGCCTCAGGTTCTTCACGCGATCTTCGTCTTCCGGATGGTCTTGGGTGTACGTGGCGTTGAAGAATATGAGGTCGTAATTCTTCACACCTCCTTGGACGGCAGCATCGATGACGCCATTCAGGAGCATGCTCAGAGGATGGATGCTGAGGGACTTGTTGGCTGAGTACAGGGTCACTTGCATCTCTATCTCCTGGTTCTTGCTCCCCACCGTTTCCAAGGCGATGCCAAGGGGATCCAACTCTTCCTGTATTTTAGCAATCACCAAAAAAAATTACACACGTACACACAAACATACACACAGAGTCACACTTCCATATACAGTATATGCGGAATTCATACAGGATTTTTTCACTAGGGAAACATTTGGTAGAGTCACAAAAAACCGTTTAGCACATGAAAATGGTGAATTCCTGACTATACAACTAATTATCTGATGAAACTTAGACAATCTATTACAATTGCTGTTGAAGGACAGGACTAGAAAGTATTGATTTAGAATGAGTGTTGGAATTTTTTTAACAAACCAACTGGCTATATTTTTCACGACATTATGTTGATCATTTTTTATAAAAAAAAATTCAGTCAAGAGAAGAAGGGAAAAAAAAAGAAGAAAAAAAAGAGGAGGGGGGGGGAGGGATTTCAGGGCTCCCATTGTCTGTTTGAAACCCTGCGTATGTATGCACATGAAATAGCAACAGCCATGTGATGACCCCTTACCACTTTGGCATCGGAGACTTCGCTCCAGCTGATAACTCCGGGAAAGCTGTGCACCGTAGTGAAGGTGGTACGTTCCACCCACAAAGACTGTATCACACACATACATACTGACTATAAACTTCATATAGACTCCTTTTAAATCAATTCACGTCTTTTTGTAAACATTTCATATTAAAAAATAATAAAAATAAAAATAAATCATTTGTAGATATTTATAACTGCATGTACAAGTGGATATATTGTAACACAATAAACATAAAAAAATTAATATTGTAACAACTACAGACTAACTCACTGCAAATTCACACTCCTTGTTCTTCTTTCCCTTGTGAAAAGGTCTGTCATATCTGAACTCCTGCACTTCATTGGTCAGATAATACCTGCCAGGCAACAGCACACATATACATGCCCATTACTCACACACGTACACACATCATGTGGTCTATAGCCCTGACCGTAGATTCTACCTTGGCTACAGTGGCCATGGGTTAGTAAAGAAAGTTAGTGCCCAGCGAGGCTGTAAAAACAATATTTTAATAACACGAAAGTTTGGAAGTACAAAGGTCATTGCATTTTCCTTCACCTTAATTATTCACTTTCTAACTTTGATTTTCGCTTATAAAATTTGAAGATTTCAGGGGGGTGGTGGGGGGGAGTGTTCTAAATCACTATGAAAGGTCAATAATAAGTTTACTGTTAATATGTGTATTTGTTTGCTCCCCCCCCCCCCCGCCCCCCTCAGGTTACATTTAAGTACTCACTCTGTAATTTTATTAGGGACATTCTTTCCTTTGAATTCTTCTCTCTCCTTGGCAATGGGCTGGACTGCCCTCACCTGGAGGTCTGTATGTAAGTGAATGTCAAACAGACAATCTGAATCAAGGAAACACCAACTGCAGGACATCTTGCCCAACATTACATCAGTGTCAACATTGTGTTTTTCATACCTAAGGAGATGTTTTTAGCCCGGCTAGAGTGGGGGTGTGTGGGATTTCTATCATGTTCATGAGAATAACCAACACCTGTTCCATCACTACGCAGCTTTTAACTTCACTGTAACACTTGGAGTCACACTTTTAAATACTAGAATTCAGAATCCTGGACTCTCACAGTTTCAAGTATGTACAATACATGTGTTCCTGAGCAACACATCATTGCCAGACTGGGTCTATAATTTCTCTTTATTGAAGAAAAAGGGGTCTAGTAACTTTAATATTTGACTAGCAGCACCATGAGAAAGAAAACCAAGAATTCAAGGAGTGTGTAAAGATGTAGGACTTTTATATGTGTATTGTTGGCCCACTTTATCCATAAAAAACAACAACAACAACAACAACAACAACAAAAACCCCAAAAAACAACAACACATGTATGTAGCTCAACCTTTGAACCCTACAACCAACGAGATATATTGACAGACTACACAATCAGGATACACATGCCCTTGGAGTTCTGTATGTCACTCTCAGGGGGTGTGGTTGTCTTCAGAACCTAACATAAAAACAGGAACACAATCTATATTACATGCACAAAGAAGAGGAACACATGTGCACATGCAATAATGAATCAAATTTTTGCAGGCATATTACAGACTCCAATAGATAGAGGTTTAATGAAAATAATTTGACTAACAAAAAGCTTGATAAGAGTTTGATAAAATAACTTCTAAATTTATTCCAACTGCAACTTCTGAACAATATTAGGAAGAAAACAACAACAACAACAACAACAACAACAACAATAACAACACACACCTCAGCAGTGGTATACTCGTCTGTCAGCCGCTTGATGAACGCACCGAGCTTCTCGTACGGCTGACCGCGATGAATGAAAATCTTGTTCTATATTTAGAGGATTAAACTTCAAGTAATACGGGATTATGGTATGAAAGAAATATCAAACACATATATGTATGTAAGTAAGTAGCTACAGGTAACTAACTTACACTGAGGAAGAGTGGAAACCCTTTACCATAGTATCCCACCATGAAGTACTCAGGGGCCACTCTCAGCTGCTGGATGTCAATTATCTTACGGAAGAAGTCCGCTTCTCTTTGCTGAAAATGAGAAAAAATAATAATCTTTTTTTTTTTTTTGCCACACTTGCACAAACACAAACACGCACACATTCTGGTCACTAAAGTGCAACACAGATCATTTTAAACATTCAGTTATATAAAGCTACTTTCCAGGCCACGCCCCCAATGTGCCACACCCACTCACCAAATTGGCAGCCAGCTTGGTATAATCAAAGTAGTCCATCTCGTACATACTGGCTAGTTCCTTGCAGAGTGGGATGCCACACTCCCAGGCCTTGCCGCGGTCGAACAGATCCAGGGCTCTCTGATATAACTGCTCCTTGCGTTCCTGGGCCGTCTGGGATGGAAACTTGTCCACGGCTGCTACCTTCTCGTCCGAGTTCCATTCCAGACCCCTGGCATGGAGCAGGAATGTGAATCCAGCTTCAGTAAAGTTCTGATCTGCCTCATGGAGCTGTGCTAACTTGTATATGTACTTGACGTAGAGTTCTTCCTTCTCAATATCCTTATAGAACCTCTGTCACACACGCACAAACATACACATGCTCATTGCATATAAAGCGTACAAATTAACAAGTCATGACAAGTACAAAGTGCAAGACAAAAATATTTAACACAATTCTTAGGCAGTGTGAAAAAATAAGCTCAACACCCCAGCTTCCCAACAGAGGCAAGATACTACATATGCTGGAAGTAACCACACTTAATCATCCAGAAAAAAAATCGGTTTCACATCCTAAAAAAAATTTTTTTTTAAGCATATCATATATTTGTGTTATGTACATATTGTAATGAGAAGAATGGAATTGAACTAATAAACACTAAAGAGACTAAGAGAGAGAGAGAGAGTGTGTGTGTGTGTGTGTGTGTGTGTGCACGCATGTGCGTGGTGAGTTTGTATGGTGTATATTTGCCACACCCCCATCATCAAGCCCCGCCCCTCCCACTCCCTCACCAGTAGATTGAGCATGCATCCCATCCTCCTGCCTTTATTAGTATCATCAGACGGCACATTACGGTAGTCCAGGAGGAGAGCTATCAATCTGGTCACCGTGTCAACAAACGGTACTCCAGAAGTCTTCAGAGAGTACGTCTCGTTACACAGGGATGTCAGGCTGTACGAGAGGGGGAGGGGCGTGATAGAAACAAACACATTAACGAGATAATGCTTGGTGTACTTTTGAAAGTAAAATATGCGATGATATAATTAACAATAGGGTTCCCAGCATCCCAGCAGATTGTAACTACATAGATTGTACTAGCCTACCATTTACACTCGGAATACTCAAGTGTAGATACATGCACACATACCTACTGTGCACATTCTGTCAGACGGTGGCAAGTGAGCTACATATGTATGTATGTATGTATGTATCCTTGTTACTAAATGAGTGTATGTACAAAGAGTCAATTAAATGACTCTATTCCACAAGCTGACAATCTGAATTAATCTGGTACTAGCATAACAAAAATTTGGCCAAACACAAGCACGGCGGTGTAAAATTAAATAAAAAATGTGGCATAAAAAGTGACAAAGGCATTCTATGTATCTTGCCAATAAAAATTTGCTAGATATCTGATAAAATTGTAGAAAAAATCTAACCCGTATTTTTTTTTTAAAGTCGTACTATGTACAGTTCCTCTCACTTATGTCATGACAAGTGACACATCATACCCAAATTTAACCCCACATGTTTCCTAGTGAGGGTGTGGCATATTCAGATGTTACATGTCCATGTGTCTTACATTTCACTGAACATCTCCATGTACTCCACATCTCCCTGACCAGAGAACAGGAGGGCATCCATCTTGTCAAACACCTCCGTCTCCACCTACACACACACACACACACACACACACACACATATTAAAAGTTGAAACAATTTAGGAGTTACCCCCCCTGTTAATTAAAAATGAGTGGCTGAAGTTTAGAACTGCAAGCAGAATAATAACATCAATTTATATAGATAATTGTAATAGTAATAATAGTAGTAGTAATGATACATTCACCCAGCACACACATACATACCCTCTTGAAGTTGTTATGGACGGTGTGTTCACACTTCACGACATCAAAGACGAGTGGCAGAGAAGCCTTCCTCAAATCCTTGGGCTTCAGAAGAGACAGTTTTAGGAACGATTCGATAAGGTCAAGTATGAATTGACCTTTACGGTCCTTCAACGAATGCCACATCAGAATCACTAGCTTGCCCACAGTCAACCGTAGGTCTCCAAATCTAAGAGAATAGGAGCGGTGCGATATTAAGTAAATATATAAAACGTGGTAGGAATGTGTGTATGTAGACCTCATTTTTCACTATATTTAGATCAATACTTACTGAATACTGCTTGGACTATACCATCAATATTAATTACATAAATGTTTAAAACACAGTCAAACTTTTTCAGTCCATTATTTTTTTTCTAGCTACATAAACTCTTTCATAGCTGTGTCAGTCAGCAAACTAAAGCTCACTACCTGTTGTACATACATACATACATACATACATACATACATACATACACATATCCATCCTTCCATGCACTGCATTCTACCATACATATGTAGTTTATCGTGATACACAGGACTTGAGGAGAAACTATATCCTAAAAGGTTTAGCCAAACCCTAACATATACTATGGAGGGACTGGACAGGAAGATAAAGAGAGGGGGAAATGATATAAGCTCCTGTTATAAGAATATAATCTTAACTGCCCCCCCCCCCCACCCCCTCCTCCTTTCTCCACATGAATATTTGAGTGAGCATTTTTGCACTTCCACAAAAACTACATTTATGCCACACCCCTCTACAGTGCCCACCTTGACAACCTAGACTCTACATACAGACTTGTCCCTCATCCCTCAGTAGAGATAAGTATACATACATAGGAATTCTGTTATGTAGTCCAAATCAATAGAACAGAACAATAGAAAACCATACCACCTCACCCTGGCAACCCCACCATTATTTAGTTGTAGAAACTGACACGTTTCTATCAAGAGTAAAGAATTTTACATATCAGCAACTGGAGGACAAACATCACTACCGGGAGCAGAAAACTAACTTCTGTAATCATAATGGAATCTCTCTCCTCCTTATTGCTAAAAGGAAACCTCCAACCAGTAGCCAAGGGCAAGAGAGCAATCTAGTTCTGTCGTTTGTTTACGGTTGACTAGAATTAAATCAACTGATTGTATATCTTTCTAGCGGTTGTAAGTATGTACGTACATTTTAGCAGACATTCCATCTCCTCCCTTCCATCTTGCTAAGATCTGCAACACTCTGCTAGGCAACACCTTGTGGCTGTAAATTACTGAATGTGTCCATACAGGGACATCAGCACCATCCCATAAATGATATTGCCATAACTACAGCAACAACTGGATGCACACACCACAAGCAACTGGCAGTCCATGGCCAGATCTGCAGTAAAGTCCACTTCTTTTCCCACACAAACTCTCCCTTTAAGGGTCTCATTCTGGATTTGTTGCTGGGAGTAGGAAACATAGCGTGTACTTAGCCTGGTTAGTCACACCCATCTTTAGCCACACCCATCTTTAACCCACACTACTTTGATGTACATACCTATATGAGCGTGTTTAATTCACAGTGTTTGATCACAGGCATGATTTTATAATCTTACATAGAAATTCAACTTTATACATAGCAAATATACACTACAAGTACATGCATTTCCAAATATTCTGGGGAGCAGAAGGAAGTGAGAGGGAGAAATGTCATGATCGGGGGCCCCAACGTTATGAAAGCATGATAATGTAAGTTCATGAGTCTTCAGCCACACAACACAACACACACACACACACACACACACACACACACACACACTGTATGTCCAGTAGTACACATATGTATGAATTGAGCCAGTCTGAACCCTGATACTATAAGTGAGTCAAGAAATGGACTGTTATAAAGGAGGAGGAAGTCTTAGACTCCCTACACTTTACTCCTTCCCTCCTAAAAATTATTACGACCTTCATGGCGGCATTTGCATTAAAATTTCCATCAATTTCCTGGAAATAACAACAAACCCCATAATTTTTTTTGATCAACCCCTCTCATCAAAAATACTCAGCCCCACCCCCTCCACGCCCACTCACTGTTGCAAATATACATCCTTCCTGTAACTGGAGAACTTCTCAATCTGCAGGTAAGGCTCCGTCACAAAGATGGTGCACAGGCTGAAGAACTCGTCCCAAATGAGGGGAGTAAAGGAGTGTGAGGACAAGAATGAGTCCAGCAGAGCCTTGGACACGTTCCTCAGGCACTTGGCGATGACCCTGGCCTGCATTAGGTAAAGGGACACCCACATGCTGTTGAAAAGAGGAAACTTGATGAGGTTAGTGAGGGCCATCATGAAGTCATCAATGAAATCCTAAGAAAAAAATATAAAATCACTATTTAGGTATTTATGTATATTGGTTTTGTGACCAGTGGTATTTCATCAAGAAATAAATTCAACTACAAATTGAGTGGCGTGTACACATGTGAGGGGTGTGTGTGTGTGTGTGAGGGGTGTGTGTGAGTGAGAGGTGTGTGTGTGTGAGGGGTGTGTGTGAGGGGTGTGTATGAGGGGTGTGTGTGTGTGAGGAGTGTGTGTGTGAGGGGTGTGTGTGAGTGAGAGGTGTGTGTGTGAGGGATGTGTGTGTGAGGGGTGTGTACACGTGTGAGGGGTGCGTGTATGAGTGGGCTTGGAGAAAAGGAAGGATGTATGCGTCATTGAATGATGGCTATAGTGAGCAGTCTTCTCAATGTCTGGTGGCTTGCCAACAAACAAACAAACAAACAAACGAAGCTTCAGATTTACATTGTATATGAAAACAAAAACAATAACACAAAAACAACAACAAAAACAAACAGTTACCGTATGTAATAATAATATATTTCATTTTTCATAGTAATATCATCATCATAACAAAGATATTCAACATCAGAAGGTCTTCAACAGAGACCCTTCCCACAGAGGTGAAGATATCCATTACAGCCTACATGTTGCATTATCCTCTTACTCTGTACTACATTGCATTCTAACAAAACTGATTACATATCTGCATGTCTCTCCTTCAATAAGGCAATAACTAATTACAAAACAAACTGTTGCTGCTTGTCATTGAAATACCACACCCATACTCAAGTAAGTACAAACATTAGGCACTTCAGCTCCCCCACACATTCTTACTGGTGCAGCAATATTGACTCAGCCAGCTATACATGTGCCACACCCTCACACATAAAAGTGCCACACCTTCACGCATATAAGTGCCACACCCTCACATATACACGCCCTCACATATACATGTGCCACACCCTCACATATACGTGTGTTACGCCCTCACCTTGAGAGGTGATCCATGGATAGGTTTGAGGGAGTCAAAGAAAGTAGCAAAGTGAATGTCCTTCATGAGGTCCAGCAGTCCCAGGAAGCATACCATGTTCTTACGCTGAAAAGGAATTATTAAAAGAATAAACTCTACTAAGAAAACAACAACAACAACGTCACATGAAAACACTGTTTACCAGTTCATTCTACACTTACATAAATAACACTAACGCAATATTATGGTTTTGTCTCTATCAATTACACCCTTTACCATACTATCAAAAAATTATTTACCGAAATTTACTTCACTACACACTTTGACCTCACACTCTTTCACACCCATGTAAAATGAGAGGTTTAAATAATAATTGCTTTAATAATAATCATTTTTCTTCGTTTTCTTTTTTAACCTCAAAGCTAAAACTAAACTACTTGCCTCATTGTATGTACACTGGAAAGCTTACAAAGATATAATACTACTTAAGAAAAGGGGTGGAGATTCGAACCAAGCATAGGTTAGTAAATGAGTCTGTATACCTTTGTACAATAGACCATCAACATATATATTTGTTGGGTTTTCATGATCCACCCTGTGCCCAACACACTCACATAAAGGTGTTTTTTTCATGATCCACCCTGTGCCCAACACACTCACATAAAGGTGTTTTTTTTTCCATGATTCATCCTGTACCCAACACACTCACATAAAGGTGTTTTTTCATGATCCACCCTGTACCCAACACACTCACATAAAGGTGTTTTTTCATGATCTACCCTGTACCCAACACACTCACACAAAGGTGTTTTTTCATGATCCACCCTGTACCCAACACACTCACATGAAGGGTTTTCATGATCCACCCTGTACCCAACACACTCACATAAAGGTGTTTTTTCATGATCTACCCTGTACCCAACACACTCACACAAAGGTGTTTTTTTTCCATGATCCACCCTGTACCCAACACACTCACATGAAGGGTTTTCATGATCCACCCTGTACCCAACACACTCACATAAAGGGGGTTGCTCCTCGTGATGGTCTTGGAGAGTCTCAAGAGAGACAGAATGAGAGGCACTAGCCTGTCCACATCCTCATCGTTGGCACCTATATCCGGGTCAGCCATCGTCTCCAGCAGCTTCCCCAGACACTCCATGCAGTCACGGTTGCTCTTGACGTCCGCCTTGTAATCGAACCGACTCATGGTGTGGTCTAAATAGGATATGAGGTGGCCGACGTACGTCTCAACGAGCGAGCGACGCCCAGCAGCCGAGTGGAATAGCCTGGGGGGACCCCTGAGGACGCAGAGCATGAAGGTGAGCTTGTCTCCGGGAATGGTAGCATGAGTGTTGCGGATAGAGTCCAGCAGTCGGGCAACCAGTACACTATAATGCATATACGTACATACACACAAATACACTAGCATTGAAGTCACCACTTTCTACATAATATATGTACAAGCAACACTTCAAAGTACAGTATTGTATGCATGTACATACTTTCTACAGCTTATTAACTCACACCTCAAGCACCCACATTCGTATATATGTACCTAACTAGCAAGTACCCCGCCACACTGTGGTGCTTAATGTATGGTCTGTAGCTCTTGTGAACTCCTTGGCTCCCATAAAGGTCATAAAACCATGTTTGTGAATGAAGCTGCTCAGGAGGAGAAAAAAAGCCTTAAAATACTTCGTCCTGATGTGCTGAGACAGAGAGACAAGATGGAGGAGATTATTTATGTCTTGCAAATATTAGGAATGCAAAAGCACAAAGTATTTTTATCTTGTTGGTTACTTTTGTCAGTTGTTGTTGTTGTTGTTTTTCTTACTAATTCACACCACTGTTGTTGTCACAAACACACCATTGCTGTCACTGACATTTTAACAACCCAACTAACTGACAATTTCCAACAAACAGACTAGAACAAGAAAAAAAGTCTATACAATAGAGAGACTTACGCAATGGTCTCTACAGGCAAGATGGATTCTATCTCTGGCAGTACTCCTGGTAGATTCAGGAGTAACACACTCTAAAAGAAAGAAACACATTAAACTCCATTCACACACAATACGTCCATACATGGAACTTTAGCTAAAACTGCAGCCTACTGAGTGAGGCAGTGGTTTACAATGCCACTGAAATACATTCTTATGGTCTAGTGCAGTTGACCACCCTTTACCTGCACAAGATAGACATCACTGATCTTGTTCTCTTGATAATTCAGCAGCACACCCATTGTAGAGAACACCTGCTTCAGTTCCTCCATGAACTCCACATTCTCCTTCTTTGTGGAACTGGAATGAATGAATGAATGAACGAATGATTGAATAAATGAATGGTTGAATGAATGATTGAATGTATGATTGACTGAACGTATGTAGAATGAATGAATGATTGATTGAAAGATTGAATGAATGAATGGTTGAATGAATGAATGAATGAATGAACGAATGAATGAATGAATGAATGAATGAACTGACTAAATCACGTCTACTTACTTCTGGTACAGAATACTGGACTGAATCATGAACTTGAACAGGTAAGGCATGGACTTCAGCACCTTGGTCAGCTTGACATGTAGTTTAGGGACACGACCGTATTCAGTAATGTGCTTGGAGAAACACCAGATCAGAAACCTGGACAAAAAATACACAGGAATAGATAATTGAACTGAATCAATGCTATGGATAAAACTACTACTTTTTTCCTTTCTTATTTTTGTCCATCGGTTTAACCATAACCTACGTATGCATAACCACACACTATGCATTAGTGCCACAGTCTATGCATGCCTAGATACATAGTGGCACTTATGCATAACCACACACTATGCATTAGTGCCACAGTCTATGCATGCCTAGATACATAGTGGCACTTTACCTACTGGAATATTTCTAGAAATAAGCGCAAAACAAAGCACACAACAGTAACAAACTGATTACATCATACACACGACATATCGTACTATTTGACAGTCGAGTTCATAGGACAGTGCTACAAGCCAATCTGACACTCAGTTATACCAACACCATCCACCTTACCTGATAACCGGGGCTCCCAGGCCACACCCACTCATGTACCACTCCCACTATATATATATATATATTCAACTCCCCTCCCTCCCTCCCTCCCTCCCTCCCTCCCTCACTTGTGCGCCAGAGCTGCAGAGAAGTGGTTGGAGATGTAGATATCCAGGACTGTAATGAAGTGCTGATACTTGTCATCCAGCATGAGGTTAAAGATCGCCACCTAGGAGACAAGTCAACCAGAGACAAATGACCAAAGCATCAACCACGCCTCTATTCTAACACACGCACTGCTTGTGTATTTTCCAATCAGTTCTTCACCAATAAAAATATTCACAAAATAACTATGTGTTCAAAACGACTTTCATTTTATTGAAACTTAACAACTCTTCATATGAATAAAGTCAACAACAAACAAACAAACAAATTACAAGAGTAAACAGAGCAAATGGAAGAACTATTATCATACGTACATATTCCAAAGCTATTTAGAAAGCTACATACAATTAATTAATAAACTGCAAAGCATTACATATAATACATACATGTATTAATTTGCAGAAAGTCTAGAAATGCTTACAATAATGTTTGGGTATGTTTGTAAAAACAACAGCAATTGTATACATATTAACCAATCAGATGTCTATTTATGTGCCGTATGTATGTGCAAACTTACAAGTAATTACTAAAACATACATAGCACTAAATGATTGCTTTCATTATTCACCTACTGGATAAACAACACACCCACTCGCCACACCCCTCCTTACCAACACTTCGAATATCTTCTCCCCGTACTCCTCCATGTTGGTGGCAAGGATGTCAAAGAGACAGTCGAGCGTGTCCTGCAGGAACTTGACCACCTCCTCCCCGCTGATGTGCTGCATGTTGGTGAGCACCACGTTCAAGTCTCTCTCTTTCTGTCTCCACTTCAGCAACATCAGCAACTCAACTACAACAACACATGGAGCAGGACAGAGGATGAAGATACACTAGCTTGTCTAACTCATGGAGCAGGACAGAGGATGAAGATACACTAGCTAGTCTAACACATGGAGCAGGACAGAGGATGAAGATACACTAGCTTGTCTAACTCATGGAGCAGGACAGAGGATGAAGATACACTAGCTAGTCTAACTCATGGAACAGCAGAGAGGATGAAGATACACTAGCTAGTCTAAGTCATGGAGCAGGACAGAGGATGAAGATACACTAGCTAGTCTAACTCATGGAGCAGGAGAGAGGATGAAGATACACTAGCTAGTCTAACTCATGGAGCAGGACAGAGGATGAAGATACACTAGCTAGTCTAACTCATGGAGCAGGACAGAGGATGAAGATACACTAGCTAGTCTAACTCATGGAGCAGGACAGAGGATGAAGATACACTAGCTAGTCTAACTCATGGAGCAGGAGAGAGGATGAAGATACACTAGCTAGTCTAACTCATGGAGCAGGACAGAGGATGAAGATACACTAGCTAGTCTAACTCATGGAGCAGGAGAGAGGATGAAGATACACTAGCTAGTCTAACTCATGGAGCAGGAGAGAGGATGAAGATACACTAGCTAGTCTAACTCATGGAGCAGGAGAGAGGATGAAGATTCTATCAAGTCAACACATTCACACAATTTTTACACAGCAGAAAGAGACACTGCTGGTGACCAAATATTTTTAATTCTGTATTGTTTAAAAAAGCCTGTGAAAGAGAGAGAATACATCTAATGAGAAAAAGACCTGTTGTATTTAAGGACAGACTGATATTTTTGTGTCATCCATTACCATATGAGTATGTATCTAGTTCCCAAGTGTATGAAGTATTTATTGTGTATACAGAACAGCTGCTACAGTACCTCCATGAATACGAATATCTTTGCCGTAAATGTATGTATGTATGTATGTATGGATGGATGGATGTACTATATATATAATAATAGACAACTACAATTATAGAAATGCATACGCACATATGTATGTACATGCAAATAGAAATAAGAAAAGTGTATACATGTACATGGTGTAGGTGTAGATGGGTCTATTGGTTAACTTACAGTACATATACCCACAATACATTATAATACAGTTGTATAATGTTACAATACATTATATGTATTTATACCATGGTTGCTGCGGTAACACCCATGGATTAAAAGTGATATTTTCCTGGTGATTTTTCCTGGGGCTATGATATTTTCCCGGTGCGGTGTCAAGCGAATTCTTCCTGTTTCCAGCCCAAAATTAAAATTCAATTAAAATTCAATTGAAGCACACCAGAAAGTTTACTTTAGCAAGTTTACTTAGCAAGTTTACTTTAGCATTGTAGCTGCCAGCTGTTATCTCCAGATCTAACTCTACCTGGGCTGCTCAGCAAAGCAGTAAAGCAGCTAGCTGTGGTAAATTCCTGTGGTATGAGAGCGGCAGGAGAGTTATATGTGGTAGGGCTGGTCCCATATAGGTGGATATGAGAGAGTAGTAGTAGCAGCAACTATGGTATAAAACAGTTATGCCATGGCAACATCTGGGTTATGGAATATCACGCCCTTATCCCTCGGGCTTCGCCCTCGGGATCGGACGGTTATATTCCATAACCCCTGGTTGGCCATGGCATAACTATTACATATACAGTAATATACACATACATACATGTACATAAAACTTACTCTTCTGGGTTAGTTTGGTGGAGCAGGTGAGAGTAGACATGGTGAACGATTCCTTGAAGCTGCGAGCCAGTGAAGTGCCACCATGGAGCTGGGCGGCGTCGACGTTCATCTTGTCCGAGAAAGTCCTGCTAGACCTGTTTGACAGGACAGCATCCTTGCAAGAGGCGTAAGACAGATAGTTCTTGGGATCAAAACAACGGCGATGGTCCGACTGTAAGCAAACAAAGAAAGACACGCCCACCTCACAAGTGCAACATGCAGGGGGGGTGGGGCAGGGAAGCGATTGCCCTTCCTTGAAGTCATTCCGCCTCCCCCTCTCGAAATATTCTTAAAATTTGTAAGCAAAAAGCCAAAGCTAAAAAAAGTGAATAATGAAAGTGATTGCAAATGCTTAAACCTAAAGTTTATTGCTGCTCTAATTATTGTCTTGGTACATACATACATAACTAAAGCCCATCTCCTCTTCATTCTTATGAAAGTTGTGCCCTCTTGAGATAGTTCAAGCTCACTCTCTCCCCCTCCTACTAGATTAACTCCTCAAGCAACTTCAATACAATGAATTCAACGAAAACTACATGTGATTACCACTGAAGATGGCATGCAATACCATGACATAACCACGCCCTCTTGCTCTGACCAAACCCACTTTGTAGACGTAGAGTTCGTGCTGTCCGTCCACCACGATACTGCCATCTTCCCTCATCAGCTTCAAGAAACTAAACGCAAACGTCTTCTCTGCCTTGTCCTTGGCTACAACCCATCAACACGTGCAAACATTAAGTATAAACACATATCTCATTTTTGTTGTGAAGTTACCTTCTGCCTTGGCTACGTGTCTGAAGCAGATTCTAAGATGAGCGTCAGGGAGTTTCTCAAACGGAATAGACAGCTGCACACAAACAACAACACAATGACCAATTCGTTGTTGTTGTTGTTGTTGTTGTGTTTTTTGTTACTTTTTTGTCCAAAATAAAAATATTTTCCTTTCACAACACATGCAAAGAAACCTCTACTACCGACATGAATCAACTACGCCCACTGTCACACCCACCTTGATGGTCTCCGCCCACTTGGGTGTGTTGTTGTGGTAGTAGATGAAGGACTCGTACTCGCTGCTGGGGGCACCTCCTGCTGCTGGCAAGATGGCTCTCTGTGACAACAAGAACACAGTACTGAATGCATTACTGTAATACACACGACATTGTTAGAGTATGTAATGTACTTCTGCGAGTTCCTAGCCCGGCTCCAGGAGCTTTGCTTGCACGGCTCACTGTGCCTGCTTGGCACAGGCATCCTGGCTCTGCCAGGTGTGCATAACTGCTAGCGGTTGCAAGAGAATTTGCATTTTGCATTTTTTACTTCTACCATACACATCATATACATACATATACATACAGTACATGTACAGTACATACAGTACATGTACAGTACATACAGTACATGTACAGTACATACATACATACAGTACATGTACAGTATATACATACAGTACATACATACATACAGTACACAGTGTTTCATCCAGACATTCTTGCAAGGGGGGGCAAAATAGAGTTTTGAAAATGTAAGGGGGGGCGGGCGGCACTGGTCACCATGGGAGTGAAATAGAATTATTGGAAGGCCTATGTCCTACATTAAAAAAACATAATCTTATCTAATGAGGTCTGCATATGTCAGATCCTGACAAGTTAATTCAGCTACTCATTTTCACCTCCACCGTCTAGCAATTTTCAGTCAACTGTGACATTCACTATTTAGATGCTTTTCACACACTATTCAACTCTGACTCTCACCTCCCCTTAGGTTTATCACACGTTGATTCACACTTACGGTTGCTGGCTGGCTATAAAAAGGCCAGCCCTCAGCTCACCGTAGCAGTTGTTGAGTTTTGATCTATACAGATTCTACAACTTCCAGAACCAGAACTCTAAGCACTCGTAGTCCCTGACAGCTTAAGATAGTCTCAAATGGATATTCGCTCTTTCTTCTGTGGTGCAAGCTCTTCAAAGTCACCTGGCCACTCAAGTAGCAGTGACACAGAAGATAAAATTGACAGCAATCAATCTGATACTGAGTTTTTGGAGCCAAGTCCTGCCAAGAAAATATTAATTGTCCATGAGAAGCATGCAAAGGAAAGATTAACTACACATGAGAAAAGCAAGAAAATCACTGCAAGCAGTCGAAAATACAACAAAAAATGGGAAGAGAGCTTCAATTGGCTGATGTTTGATAAAAATTTCCAAGGAGCTTTTTGTAAGGTTTGCAGGAAGAGAGGAATTTCTCTTCAAAGAACAGGAGGAACATGGATCTCAAAACCTTTCACGAACTGGAAGAAGGCAATAGAGAAGATGAAAATTCATGCAAAGAGTGATATTCACCTCCTATCATGTGAAGCAGAGATGGCTGCAGCTACAGCACTACAAGAAGGGTCAGTCATTCAGCAACTCCAACAAATTAATGATGAGGAAAAGTTGAAGAACAGAATGGCCATTAAAGCTCTAATTCGTTGCACCCATTTTCTAGCTCGTCGCCACATTCCCCACACAACAAATTTTGATGAACTTATTGATCTAATCGTAAGTTGTGGTGCAGAAGATTTAAAGGGGTTCCTTGAAAGAGCTAGATTAAATGCAACCTACACATCTAAAGTTGCTGTTGTTGAATTTGTTGAGGCAGTTGGCTTATGGGCTGAAGAATGTTTACTGAAACGGCTTCGCCAAGCTTCCCATTTCAGCATAATGGCAGATGAGTGCACTGATGTGACGACCACAGAAGAGCTTTCAATTTTCTTCCGCTGGGTGAACATGGACGGTCAACCTGTTGAGCACTTCTTGGATATAGTTCCATTGAAAGCTACTGATGCAAAGACTATTTATTCTGCCCTTGTTGAATTCATGAAAGATAAAAACATACAGATTAGCAAGCTGGTGGGTATGGGATTCGATGGAGCAGCTACTTTATCTGGGAAACACAATGGTGTGCAGAGTCTCCTGAAGAAAATTTCACCTCATGCACTTTTCGTACACTGCCATTGCCATTTGCTACAGCTAGCATGCGTTCAAGCAGCTAATGCTACCAGTGGGATAAAACATGTGTACATCACACTCACCACCCTCTGGAAATTTTTCCACTATTCTCCTAAGCGAGCTGAGAGTCTCAAAGCAGTACAGCAGGTGCTTGACTTACCTGAGCTGAAAGTTGTGAAACCATCAGATACTCGCTGGCTGTCCCATGAACGCTGTGTGAAGGCAGTCAAAGCTAGCTACAGTGCAATTGTGACTGCTCTAAACAATATCTATGAGCAGACACATGCACCTGAAGCTCTAGGTATCAGTAAAGCCTTATGTAGGCCCTCAACTTTAGTGGCCATATACCTCCTTGATTATGTTCTGCCACAAGTGGCGAAGTTGAGCAGAGCTCTCCAGACTGAGAGAATAGACTTGACAGCTATCACCCCTCTTGTTGATGCCACTCTCAATACACTTGATGATGCCATGTTACCTGCTGCTAACTGGGTATTAGAACTGATGGATGCAAAGAATGAGATCGAAGAAGTCACTGACATCACGTTAACCACGGAAAGCATTGCTACATTCCAAGGACAAGTGGCTGAACCGTTTATCAGGATGCTGAAGGCAAACATATCCAGCAGATTTATTTCACAAGATATTGTCTCCTCATTTGGCATCTTTGATCCGAAGAAAGTGCCAGCTGCTGACTCTTCTGACTTCCATACATATGGTGAGGACTTAATAGATGTACTATTAGCTCACTATGGTGCAGAGCTGCCTGCTAAGACTGCTGGTGGAGATGAATACACCAAAGAAGCCGAAAGGTAACCTGCACTTGCAGTTGAAAGAGCTCACCACAAGTGATATGCTTAGTGAAATTTTTCCAAACATTAGCACCCTGGCAAACATATGTCTATCTATCCCTGTCAGCACTGCTTCAGTGGAAAGGAGCTTCTCCAAAATGAAACTAATTAAAACACGAATTCGAAATCGAATTGGGCAATCACAATTATCCTATTTGATGAAAATAGCCATGGAGACACCCGAGACGCTCTCATCTACACAATTAAATGACATTATTACAGTATGGAACAAAAAACCTAGACGAATTGCTGTGTGAATATTGTTTATTATTAATTTGGTTTACATTTTTCTCTTAATAAATATCGGTTCTTTCAAAAGGGTGGGGGGCACTTAGAATCCAAGGGGGGGCATTTAGAACCCAAGGGGGGGCAAATGCCCCCTTTCGCCCCCCCTAAATGAAACCCTGGTACATGTACAGTACATACATACATACAGTACATGTACAGTACATACATACCTACATATGCATTTCATATGTGAAAATTTTAAAGCAAATAATGGCTGCTTTTAAAGACAGGGGCATTGGTCCACACATTAAATCAGTCTACATAGTATGGCATATGTTTTGAAACTCTGTCAAAGTCTCTTGCACACTAGACTAATCGTTCTAATAGCCAATATTGTTAAACTTAACCCGACGTTTCGACTTCTTGCCGAAGTCCTCTTGCATTAAACTATAATCCCCCATCCCTCCCGTATCTATTGCACTCCCGGCCCCACCCCCTGCCACACCCACTCACAGGAATGACTTGCTTGGCTCCGTCAATAACTTCCACCGCCACCTCCACATTCCTCTCGGACCTTTTGGTCCCTTTCTCGAAGCTGCCCCCTTCCAGAGTGACGTAGATGTCGTTCCTGACGTCTCCCGGCAGTATGACATCCGGAAACCCCAACTTGTGGACAACCTCCACCGGACTGCCGAACACACTCGGGTTCGACTTCTTCACCTCGTTAAGGTCACCATGGAAACCTCTGTACAAGTAAGAATCAAGAGAACAACGATGCAAATAAAAAAAATTAAAAAAGCAACAAACTAAAACGAACACAAGTACTGACAGATATAGAATGTGTACATACATGTATGTGGTTTGTTTGTTTTTTGTTTTTTTGTTGTTGTTTTTTTGTTGTTGTTTTTGTTTGTTTGTTTTTGTGTGTGTGTGTGCATTTGTACTTGCTTGTTAAGGTGTGGTATATTGTATAGTACATGTAAATTATTTATAATATACAAGGTACGGAAAACTCAAACTTCTAAAACACTGTGTGTGTGTGTGTGTGTGTGTGTGTGTGTGTGTGCGTGTTATGTGTGAAAGTGAGAGACAGACAACTCTAGACATTTAAAGGTGCTGGGTAAAGTGGCTAAGAGACCCGAGCTTGTGGTGGTAGCACGATAATATTCAAAGAGAGCTAACCATTACCAAAGATATGCTACTAATTCTAAAAAACAAAATTAAACACAGCGGCAAAATCAGTACAATACAAAGGAACGAATGATATGTAAATGTATAAAAATGTATTTTTTGGACTACAAATAAAACAAACAACAAATTAGCACACACATAACAACAACACAACACATAAGAACTCACTTGAGCACGAGGGAGATGGCACAGCCCAACTTCTGTCCCGGCTTACCCGCGTACTTCTTGATTATGAAAGTGTGTAGAGTGGAGAAGTCATTCTCATGACTGGCACTGCTACTAGAAAACACACACACACACACACACATACACACACACGAATACCAACAAAGCTCTTCAATTAGAATTTAGACTTCAACACACACACACACATACAAACACATCTTACCTTCAAGTTCTGACCTTTAAAAAACTAGATTGAAACTTTTTCATTTTTCCTTTGCTTTTTTCCAGACCCCTTTAGGTGAGAAAGTTTCAATCTAGTATGTATGTTGTTATCTACTTTTATTCCACTAATGTTAATCCGAGGATTTGTACACATCTAATTTTTTTTTTTTTTTTTTTTTTTTTTACTAGCCCTAGCCCTAGCCCTAGCCCTAGAGTATGTACTCCATGGTGGATCTGGTCAACACGTTAGGCAACTCTTCATTACGCACATACAACATATGTACGGTTCCCTGCATGACTGCAGGCCTGAGTGTGTGTATGTGTTAGCAAGACCAAATACTGCACGATATGATTCAACAATTAAAAATAGTATGTATCTGTGTGCGTACGCGAGTGAGTGGGTGGGTGGATGATTGGTATTGTAACTGTAAACGATCACTAACATTGTGTAATTGGTTGGTACTGTTAAACGTTGTGGTCGGCAGACTGTAGCATTAGTTTAATGGAAAAAATCAATTAAGTGTTTCACAATGTTTGGGGCATGAATGATTACATAGCAAAGTAGATATTGTAAGTAACCTATTTGCTAAAGTTTTGTAACCTTACAATGTTATTTTTACATAACTTATATTGTATACACAGTGAACGTATGTATATTTATATTTACTTACATTAAAGCCTAATAGCCTAAAGCTTCTGGTTTCTGAAAAGGGTGTTTCAGAAGTTTTAACGAGATGGTACAAACAGGCTAAATCGGAACCATTTACCAGAATGTGGTTCTATTAATTTCGTAGTGCATACATCCATAATGCATTGTATCTGCTGTTTGCCTTCATCCACAGCAAGTCTGTGCATATAGTCAAATAGTTTGAGTATCAAACGAAGAATAAACATAGAAACAAAATATTGTTTGTATCGTGTTGTTGTCGTAGTTGTTGTTTGTTTGCCTCGTGTTGTTGTCGTAGTTGTTGTTTGTTTGCCTCGTGTTGTTGTCGTAGTTGTTGTTGGATTTCTTCAGTAAGAGTGAACGATTGTTTCATTACAACTAAACTGTATATGAAAAGAAAAGTGAGATGATGGGAGACCATGTTTAAGATTAAAACTACAATAACTAACAGTTCTTTTTTGTTTTTTTGTTTTTTTTTGCAGTTTCCCTTCAAACAACACCAACATAAAGTTCCCCTTACCCACATAATACGGTAAAAGATCATCACAAAGGTGAATCCTCACTACTTACCACAGATACAGAGGCATGTTGTAAAGAGCGCTGCGGAGGTCATCATCATGCACCATCTTGTCTCTCTCCTCGTTGGCTTTGAGAATGGAGGACACTTCCAAGGCCCCTCCAGCGTAGGGACGCCGGTACGGGTTCTGAGCCACGTTCTTCTTGTCGTCCAGCAACATCTTGCCTCTGCGGATCAACTGACACACCAGGTACATGCCAGATGTCTCCAGATCCTTGGAACCAAGATCCTGGAATGGGAAAACCAAAATAGTTGTTATGGAATAGGGATCAAGGAATGGGATCTCGAAATAATGGTTTCTAATTGTTATTTGATATTGTTAAAATGATTTACACGTAGAATCAAAGGGAAAGTAATATGGTACGAGATTTTGAGACCCAAATTGTACAACTTTGGAATGAAAATTTGATCTTATAAGAAAGTGTATATTGAAATCACAATACATTTCTCTTTCCACAAAGATATATATAACTGAAAAAAATAGTTGTTGTTTTTTTTGCAAATAAGGGACTTTGTAGCATTCCAAATAATAGTTAGGCGCTGTCTCAGAGGGAACTTAGGGTCTTGAAGGTTCTAGTTGTAGCATCCCCGAGCGCAGCGAGGGCACTACTTAGGCCCTGAAGGACCCTAAACATGGTAGTTCACAACAGCTGCAGTGCCTAACTTATTTAGAATGTAGCGACTGCTCTTAACAACGGGACACTAAGTGCAATCGGAGGGACACTAAGTAAGTTAATAGTGTCCCTCTTTGAAAGACCTAAACAGTTTAAAACTCCTCTGTCACAATACAAAAACTACAGTAGCCATGCTCTAAATATTATTGTAAACAACTCCTCACAGTTCTCATTTTAGTTGCTACAAATGCCTGAGGATTGCCTTAAGAGTTGCATATCACTGCCTAAAACAGAGGATAACAAATTGACCATGCAGCACGGGTTTAAATATACATACACGGTATATCAAAAACTGCTATTTGATTCCTTTGAAAAAACAATAGATAATGCATGCATGCATGTACTTGTAATGTTGTGTACAAATGTCTCAGGCACCAGGAACATCTTTTAGCTGCAGGAATACTTTACCAAACTACAATATTGGGAAATGAGTTAAAGTTTCCCAATGACTTTGACAAGCTAGTGAGTGATATGTCCCTTACTAAGTGCTGGAAAGAAATAAGTTATGAAATGTGAAACAATTACATTAAAACTGCCCAAAATTACTCACATACTGTAATATATCCATAACCCTTAAACATGTGCCACACCCTTCTTTACTGGCTGTGTATCTCATCATTATTTAATATATTATTTAACATCCTAAAACTAATCCTCGTACAATCCTCACACATCACATGCTTAAGTTTTCCCTGAACAACCTGTAAGCCTGAGATCTGAACACCTGGAGGTCCCAAAGTGCCCAGATAAGAGGGGGGTTAGTGGAACAGACAACACATGTATAGTTGGTGTAATACAATTATATGTACTTTATCACTAGAAGAAATATGGGGAAAAAGATTATCACACTCCAAAACTAAAAACAAACTTTGTACCAACACACAAACACAGTCACTCGCCACACTTGAGCATGTGAGTGTGTGCTGTTATTACTGAGAACGCTGCACACGCACAACACACACACACACACACACACACACATACAAAGCAACACACTTAAATTTCTTAGACTAGGAGACTATTCCTTCTGACACCAGATGCTCCAACATCATCCAGAGTGAGCTTTAATGTACATACATGCAACACACACACACATACACACAAATCATGCACACACACATACATACACAAATCATGCACACACACATACATACACAAATCATGCACACACATACATACACAAATCATGCACACACATACATACACAAATCATGCATACACACACATACACACAAATCATGCACACACATACATACACAAATCATTCACACACATACATACACAAATCATGCACACACATACATACACACACATACACACAAATCATGCACACACATACATACACAAATCATGCACACACATACATACACAAATCATGCACACACATACATACACACACATACACACAAATCATGCACACACATACATACACAAATCATGCACACACATACATACACAAATCATGCACACACATACATACACAAATCATGCATACATGTACATTACACAACGATGTGGAGGTTGGTATGGAATTTACACAATGAGCTCCGAAGGCCCAAGGATAGCATAAATCCCATACCAACCACACGTGGAGGGTGCAACCGACTTGTACCGGCTCTAGGCTATAGGAAACACATAACAATTTTGATTGGATGATTCACTTATTCCCCTCCTAGGAGGCGGGTATGAAATATATTTATTGCGAATAGAGCAATCTGATTGGACAGTTTGAACGTACCATGGTACGAGTTACATGCAACATGCACATTACATGTAGCACACATAAGTACCAGGTTGACAAGGACTACAATAAACATACACTAATACACTGTTCTTTATGGCCAGAGATTAATACATACATACATACATACATACATACATACACACATGGAGACAGAAACAAGAGACGAGTACAGTGTGACATGAGGAAGACGAGAGACTACTTCTTCAACAGTCAATGAAACAACAACAACAGTCAATGAAACAACAAAACAAATACCGAAGGCATAAGAATGAAGTGATGCATTAAAGTCCCCTACTCACTGAAGTGGATTGGTTAGTGGACAATTTACCGAGCTTTCCCCAGAAGAAGACTGAACTATCCTAAACCTTGAAATTAATAACTACAAAAAGGTAATTATTATTTATTATGTTTGACTATTTTACTATTATTACTATTATTGATGATATTATTTATTTATTTAATTATTTATTTATTTATTTATTTACTTATGTACTTGCACAATGTAGCTTATATTGAAGTTAAAGTAATATTGAAATGAATTTTTTATTTTTTATTATTTATCAATAAATTAGCTCCTCAGCTTTCAAACCGTACCAGGTTGACAAGGACTACAATAATACACTGTTCTTTATGGCCAGAGATTAATACTCTGAATAATCCAGGGGTACTGTAACTTACGGTGAATAAAGCCGTACTCTTGTCGTCAGGGAATTGTGTGGCTTTCTTGCCCTTGGGAGGTACTCCCGCCACGTGCCTCATGAACCGTTCGCTCACTTGACGCGACTCTTCAAAGTTGTACAGAAAGAAAAATACCTCGCAATCTTCAGGAGGATCGAGATCAACCTACACCAGGGAGAGAGGGAGGGAGGGAGAGAGGGAGGGAGGGAGAGAGGGAGGAGAGACAGGGACAAGCCAATAAACATTTCCTTCATCGAGTATTGCCAATTTACCTTGTGCTTATATGTACGCGTGCGTATGTATGTGTGTGTGTATGTATGTATGTATATATGTATGTATATATGTATGTATGTATGTATATGTGTATATACGTATGTATATATGTGTGTATGTATGTATGTATGTGTATGTGTGTATATATGCGTGTATGTATGTGTGTATGTATGTGTATGTATGTATGTATGAGTGTGTATGTGTGTATATATGTGTGTATGTATGTATGAGTGTGTATGTATGTATGAGTGTGTATGTGTGTATGTATGTGTGTATATATGTGTGTATGTATGTATGTATGTATGCGTGTATGTATGCATGTATGTACATATGCATGTCTCGTAGCTTACTTTGTTGACGTGCAGGAATAGGTGGTGCAAGTGGAGGGGCGTTGACACGTCTTCCTCTTTCCTGTTCAGAGCCCCAGTCTGTGAGACACGCCCATCTAGCTCCCTCCGTCTGTCGTTGTGCTAGAAACACACAGAAAGTGGCGGGGTCAGATAAATTATAGAGAGAATAATGAGTGAATGGAATTATATTGGAAGGAAAATTCAAATAAAGTGTCGCCCTCCTATGCCCCTCCCCCTCCTGTGCCCCTCCCCCTTCCCCCACTCTAAGCACTGTAACATGTATGAATTGTGATGCATTCAAAAGTTAGGACATTATAACCTCTCGTTTTTAGTTTCCTCTCTGTATAGTGTGTAATGTTTGTACTTCTTAGAGACGTTGCTGTTTATCAGAAAGTGGATGAAATAATGTGCACTCAGGGACAAACACAATCGATGATATCACCTTCATATTACCTTACCTAACCATACATACACACACACACGCACACACACACACACACGGTAATTACCGCACCTGAAATGTGTGGGTTGACATTGGAAAGCAGGAAATTAAATCACTTTCATTTTGACGAGGAAATTAGAAAAAGAAATTCTTAAAAAAAAAACACCAAGTGTTGTTTTGCTACCACCCTTTCAACAATCTTATCAGCTACATCAAATTATGGGCATGTCCGTGCATTAGTTTGGCAGTTATTCATAAAAAGACTTACGTTTCATTAAAGACTTAATATTTCCCGGCAGTTTGGAGCCAAAATAACGGTGCAAAGACAATGTAATTGAAAAGTGACTGTTTCTCAACATGATCAAAGAACTAGCTGCCATTAGACAGCCACCATTAAACAGGAACCAAACACACACACACACACACACACACACACGATGACTACATCAACAACGCCTGCACGCCCACACAGATTAATAACAAGCACGCAGCAGATTTTGGTATTTCACAAATCATACTTAAGCTAATTTAGTCTGACCAAAAACAAATTTTCCAGCCGGCAAAGTAATAGAGAAAGTAAACACAAGCGCAGGCTGTGTGCATCTTTCAATATCCAAGGTAAAGCTAAGAATGTTCATAATGGACTCATTTTGAAAGGAACTCTTTACTTTTGTGTAGGTCTTCTATTCCTCTGCAGCATCTGGCAACAGCTGAGCTGAAGTCTTAGTAGATCTGTTTGTCATTTCTCATAACCCTCCCAAAAAGAGACAAGGTTATTATTAAACTTTGTAGGTACTGATTAGTTCCAAAGATATCGAGGATTATTCCAACTTATAGACGAGGCTTATCTTGAAAGTGAAGTATTAGAGTCTTGCCTTTGTAGAGCAGTATAAGCAGAGGTACTGATAACGAGTCAGTTAACTGCACAGCTGGACATTGAAGTGTGCACTGGAAACCACTTCAAGAACTTCTGAAGTTCTTTTGGAAACTTTCTCTGAGTGCTACCCTACAAACAGTATCTCTAATAGGCTTTTAGATCTTGGATTGAAGTGTTGCTGATCTCAACTTAAGAGTGCTTTTTCTTCGAGTTTGGAAGCAGAGCTCTCAGGCTGAGTGTTCTGTTGTATTAGAGAGCTCTTCTAGAAAGTTTGTCTCTGCCTAGAAGTTTCGTAGCTGTTACACATCAGCAACAAGCACTACCACCATGGACGCTAGCTATCTCCAGAATATTCGTGAAGGCCTCCAAGGCCATATCCTCCCATGCGAAGAAAGTGGAGAAGAGCTTGAAAGAAGCCCGTATGCCACAACCACCGCACTGACCCTCAGGGGGCTGAAGTGCGCGGGCAAAGAAATATTTCCCTCACTTTATCAGCGAGACCCGAGGAAATTCTCCATGAGGTTTGCCGAGGAATGTCGCACCCTCGCTCAGTTGGCTCACCCGAACATTGTGCAATTTCTGGGTGTGTACATCACGCCTAGCAACGCACCGCTGGTCGTGGTGGAACACCTGCCACTGACACTTGGGGAGGCATTGGACCAAAACTCACTCACCCAAAGCCACTTGTGCAACAGGATCCTCTCCGATATCTCCCTAGCACTGAGATACCTGCACGAACGAGTCAAGCCGATAGTTCATCGGGACTTCAATGCTAATAACATCTTACTGGCTGACAGCTACCGGGCAAAACTTTCCGACCTCGGAATTGCCAAAATAACCGAAATGACCATCTCAAAGGCTTCCAGGCTGTCTAAGGTTCCGGGAACCTTGTGCTACATGGCACCAGAAGTTCTCGTCAATAATCCAAAGTTTGACGCGAGTAGTAACGTGTTCTCTTACGGAGTACTCATCCTCCACCTGTTGTCTAGTCAGTGGCCGTTGCCGACGGAAGCCACCATGCTGGATCCAAACCTCCAAGACAAGCTCATTCCGGTATCGGAATGGGATCGAAGGGAGGAGTTTACAAGTGTGATATCAGATTCCAACTCTCTCAAAACTCTCGCCAAATCCTGCCTCAGTAATCACCCGTCTGGTCGACCCAAAGCGGTTGAAATTTGGAACACAATTGCCAGGGACAACCCATCGTCTGGGAAAAAAGGAGTGCTCGGAAAATGTGAAAAGATATCAGAGAAAAAGACAACTTTTAATCCAGCATCAAGTGTAACTGCATCAAGGTTTCAAAAGGTGGCCACAGAAAGCAGACCAATGGAAAGCCCACGCATCAGCTACGAAAACCAAGAAAGTCTGCCAAAAGAAACAAGACCAAACTACGAGAATCAAGTGTTGACTGAGGTTGGGAAATTTAAACGGCAGACTACGTCGGAATCGATTGCTTCCGAGGCAGGTACAAGAGTGACCATAAATGTGCCAGAGAGAGACAAACTTTCATCAGTTAGCTCCATCGCTGAAAGAATAAAGCAAGCTCCTCCTCCTGTAGCTGAGAAAACAAAACCTCCCTTGACAGCAGACAAGAACACATCTAATGCCTTGAAAAGTCGTCGACTATTCAGCGTCAAAGAAAACGAGGACCAAGATGCAAGCCAAAGTTACAAAAGTGCTTCCGTAAAAGACACCAAGGACACTGCTACCACCTTAGGGCGGCTGTCGTCTAGGAATATATTTGAAGAGAAGAAAGATCCTATCAAAGAAACCAAAGAGAAAACTGTTGGTAGATTCTCTTCAACTTTTCCTAGGTCAATGTTTGAAGAGCAGCGCGATAAGAAGGCGGAGCCTGAGCAGCGTAGGCCTCGGGTGAACTCGAGCACCAATAACAACGACTCCGTGAGCAAACTCACAAAGATGTTCACGACTATCAACGAACCACAACCGGCAGTACTTCTCAAGACCGCGCCCAAGCCAACGAATTCGGGACGATGGCGAAGCCAGCAGGAGGTGGAGTCGCAATTAAAACCCACTCCTACCAAGGCGACAACCCCTGCAATTAGCTTGGTGACGAATAAACAAGAACAATACCAGCAAGACGACGAAGACGTCGACGAAATTTACGATTCTTACGTGGACATGACACCGAAGGTGTTGGAGGAGGAGTCTAAAGTGAGAATCTTTGCCACCGTCATGTACAACTACGAAGCTGACGACGAGGATGAGCTCTCGATCACCGAGGGGGAGACCGTGGAGGTGGTAGACATACAGGAACACGACGATATGCCTCAGTGGTGGCTGGTAAGGGGTCTTTAAATGTGTAATTCAATTACTTGCAAGCATGAAAGCACAAACAGGTGTAGGAAAAAAATACGTAAATACGTTATGCAATCAATGTTTACGGCACTTTGAAAAAGTTTCCAGGAAACTGAGATATTAACGAGTTTTTTTTAATTATTAAACAGACAAATTGTCTTGCCCCAGAAACACAGAGTGTACAATGCCGTGTGGCAGTCTAGTTTACTAAATCTCTTCCATACAGTTCTGAATTGAATCCCCAATAGAATCACTGTAAACATTCATACGTACGTATGCACAACACATCTGAAAGATAATGAAGGTCGATTCAACACAAATACTCTGTGCTGTCATGTTGATAACTTCCTCACAATTTACCGGTCAGCAATAGTTGACGAAACAGTGTGTGAAGCAATAATGAGAATCATAAATACATTTGGCACCTTCGTGAATTGAAGCCTCACAATCAGGACTATTATTATAATAAGGAATGGCAAGAGCTAATTAACTTGTAAGAGTTATAGACTAGAGACTTGATTTTTAACTTTTGTTGAACAGATTTTTAGTATACTTCAATAAAGGGGGTGGGGCATTATGATTAAAAAAGCTAATAGTTGATTATATAGGCTTGTGTGATATTAATAGACTATGGGGTCACCTACAAGGTACTGGTAGATCTATCTTTAGTGTTTAAACTAGAGAAAGAAAGTGAAAGTTCTGATGGCTTTCTGCTCACAGCATTATGTACGTATGACGTAATATCTGTGAACGCATGTATAGACCTCCAGTGAACGGGTAAAACCACAGACTTGTTGATCGAGGGAAAAAAACTAGATTCCGCTCCATCTTGATATTTACCAAACTACATCCCCAAATAATCTGAGAAATATTTGTTTCCGTTTAAACCACGTTGTTGCTACGTTATCATCGGAGCAAAAGTGGAATCCACAACTCTTGTTTATGTATGTAGTTAACACATGTAACAAGTATTTCACACATGACCCAAGTAGAAAACAATTGTAAGAGGGGCGGATATAACATGTTTATACATGTAGGGCAAAGTACAACCAAATGTGTGTGGGGGGAAATTAAATACTGACCAATCATCTCATTTTTATTAGTTTGTGCACATGTGCTAGTTGTATGACTGTTATGTGTGTGCGTGCGTGTGTGTGGTGTTATACTGTACGTGAATTATTGTGTTAGTGTGAAATGTACAAGTAGGTACAACTCATGCCTCAAGCCTGTGTGCCTCAAGCCTGTGTGCCTCAAGCCTGTGTGCCTCAAGCCTGTGTGCCTCAAGCCTGTGTGCCTCAAGCCTGTGTGCCTCAAGCCTGTGTGTCTCAAGCCTGTGTGTCCCTTATGCATTGGGTGCCTGTAATTATATTACACAGGGTTGCTCACAGAAAACTAGTCTAGGAGAGGCAAAACCAATTTTCTTAGATTTTAGGATGGACAGTGAGAGTGAAAAGACATACAAGTATATTATACTGTATAAGAGACCCGTATGGTACTTACGAATTTTAAGTCGATTATATGTTGTGTAGTCTATACATTAATACTAAATGATTCTACAGAGACAAAAGCTCTTTTAGGGGAAGCAAATGCTCCCCCCCCCCCACCCACCATCTTAAATGCAGCCCTGATACACATTATGTTCTATGTATGTATATACTACATGTATATCTATATGAGCAGAGTGTGAATCTTTATAACAGTGAGTACCACGTATATGTGTGTGCTGACACATGTATGTATGTACCAGCATATGTGTG
>WLWD01001825.1_pt1 | contig 87046 bp, 66 predicted proteins | sample 6712731 | NCBI WGS metagenome assembly WLWD01 (sample SAMN12718690, study PRJNA576275) | sponge metagenome | isolation source: marine sponge | host: Mycale hentscheli | place: New Zealand: South Island, Marlborough, Capsize Point | collected 2014-11-01
CTTTTCTTAAGTGCTCATGAAACACATAGTTCACCTGAGAAGGGAATTTCACCGTTTTGAATTCTGACACCCACCATTTGGAAAACTGCACTCTGTAATCAGTGAGCTAAATAGAGACAATATTAGTGAGATATTATAATACAATAGCTTGGTCCAACACCTCACCTGGTCCTGAAACATGGCACCTCCAAATGCCCAAACTGCAGCAAATACAAAGTACATTTCCAGCACTTCCTTGGCACTATCTGGTGGTGTATTGGCAGGAATGAGGAGGGCCTCCAGTAAGTAGCACAGGGTCTGAATCATGCTGGATTCAGTAATGGGAGTCACTTTCTTGAAGCGATTTCGGAGTGTCTCCAAGCAAACCGGGATGTACTTGTCAAACAGGATTGTCAGGTTGGCCCTCTCAGACTGCACTTCACGCCTGTCGATCCAGCTCTGGACATACCTACAGTTTAAAAACAGTGATGGCTCCTAACATGTTTCCATACTCACTAATGTACAAAGTAAGTATTGTATATGCAGGATCATGTAATTAAATTGAGTTATAAAATGATATAGGAAAGTGTATTTTAGCGCGTTCATTTTTGCACAGTAACATTATACTCTCCCACTAATTACACAGTACTAATTTTAATAATTTGGTCCTGAACCATTTATTTGCTATCTTTAATTACTTTGACACACTCTAACATACAAATTTGCTCATTAATTTAATTTATTTAAACAATCTTAAAATTATATAGTTCGTAAATCTTACGGATTCCACCCGAGGTCCGATGGATTAGCAAAGAGAATGCCAGCTCTGGACACTGTGGCTGGAGTGGCCGCCTTCAGATGGCCAATCTCAAACATGAGTCTCATGGAAGGAGTCAATGGAACCCTCTCATTGCTGGCGAGAGTCAGCACCTGAAGTGGAGAGAAAGAAAGCCTGATACAAGGATATAACAATGGTTAGGTGGTAGCACAAGCCAGCAATGTTAAAAAACGGTATATACATGTAGGATAAACTTTACTCTATGTAGTAAGAGTGTGCATCATTCAGTTTCCATTCATAGTTTATGATGGACTGAGACCTTGTTGTCATCCATGACAGTGTTGAGTGACTCTATCCACATGGGGTCAATGTCCCCATCCAGCACTATCCACTTGGGATTGTCATTCTCCATGTTGGCCATGTCCCTCATCACTGTGGAGAACAAGCCTATGGAATATAATAATAACTAATATCCTATTAAACCACTCAATGAATCACATAATACAATACTCATCAACACAAATTCTGTAGTCCCATAAAATACACTTCAATCTTATTAAAAGAAATTGAAATATCGTAAATACTGCATATTACAACATGCATGTAATTCAGCTATTCTTGGCTGAAATTATTACAAGTAGCCTGTGAAAACTGCTATTATTATCATGTATGTAGAATAACAATAGCTATATATAGCTAGCATCTGTAACTATCATTCTCTTCTACATGTCCCACTGAAGAAAGATCGTCTAGAGTTGAAATAATTACATTGTACTATGAAAACTATTGGCTAATTATCATTCTATTCTATTGACTTGGTATAGTCAAAATGAATTGAATGAAACAAGCATGCATGTGTATGAGGTGTGAACTGACCATCCCTCCATTCTCTAGTGGCTGGGTTGATGTAACCAAATAACTCATCATTAGTGACTGCCTTGGGATTCAAGTCCTGCCAGATAGGCTTGCGTTTCATGATCTGGTAGGTCTTGTTCAGAGAACGCAGTATCTTCGTCTTACCTAGACATGCATGTTTCAAATGAACTTAAACATTTACACATGTGATGTCATGGCCACACCCACAATCCACCCACTTACCCGTGCCGGCATTGCCAATAACAAACACTGAATGTCTGACGTGGATGAGTTCCTCCAGTTGCACTACTTTCAAGACAAAGTTGTCTTCAGGCTGAAGTTTGAGCTCCTAAGAAAAAAAAAGAAAAAAAAAAGAAAAAAAAAGGAATTTGTTAGTACAAACTGTGGTGGATGGTAAATAATCATAGTTTAATACTGATTTATGATTCTGAAACTATTTAAGTTTTCTGTTGTTCTAACAAAACACTCAACACCACTGAATGCGCATTAAAGCTACTGCTAGTTTGTTTTCCGAACCACAAAACAGCAACAACAACAACAAACTGACATATTAAATCATTGAATTCATAAAAGAAACTTTGCTACTTCATTATTCAGGATCAAATCACGCAAAGTATTATAAAAAAAGGCCATTAGTTTAGACAAAGCATTCACTTGTGCCTTATGTTGCCCTCCTCATCTCTACAAACTCACAATAACTGATTTCTTGACCATTGCCTCAAACTCCATATTTCTTTTGCGTGGGACATTCAATGCTGGAAACAAGTCTCCAATGAGCCCCATGAAAATAGGAACGTCATCTGTGACAATTTTGGGTGTGTTGAAATCTCTGAGAGCTCTCATGAGAACCTGGTCTTCAGGCCTTCCCTTGTCTCCTCTCTTCAGAGTACCTGCAACCACGAGGACGGACTTGATGGCTCGGAGACCCCAGTCATAGTGGTCTTGCTTGGACAGGAGCTCTTTGCACAGAGTGTACAGGGTCAGGAACTTGCGGGCCAACACACGAGCATCAAGGAAACCTTCAGCCACCAACATGATCTCTGCTATGAGCTCAAAGTCGGGTACCACCATGGCACAAGGTCTGTACACCACGAGAATAGAGTATTACTGAAATTTAACATTGAACCCTAGGAATATAACTTGATCACTCATTATAATAATGCATTTGGTAAGTACTCAATTATCATAATCCATCTTTACTACTTTAACTAATAAGATGAACTCAGTAGTTGAATTTGAACTGATATATCAGTACAAGATAATATAATCGTCAACGTTTAGCTCTGTCAAGTGTTTTCAGTGATTCGAACATTTAAAATGATGTGATTATTTTTGGCACCAAATTTTTAAATGTCCAAGGCATTTAAAAAATACTTAACAGAGTCGAACATTTGACAATTGTAATACCTACTACAATTTTATTACAAGTACTCAATAAACCTCTACGTTCTAGCTATTTTTTCACTCTGTTGTTAAAGCAATTAGTTTTGCACATGCCACTGAGCTAACTCAATGATAAGTTTCTAATACCTGAACAGTGCCTTCAAGTTCTCAGGTAGTTCAGTTCTGCCGGCATAGCCAGGGTTCATGGTGATGAATAGCCCAACAGTTGGAGTGATCCTGATCTTGATGCCTTCAAATAAAAACATTTCCTTCTTGTCCCTAATGGCATCTTGGATAGATTTCACCTAAACACAGCAAAACAAAAACTGTGAAATGAACACATCAAAACTTTAAGTACAGAAGTAGTAAAACCTTAATTTACTAGATTACCAGAAATATGGGCATCTATTTTCTTTACTTAGTAATTCATTGAATTGTAAGTCACATGGTTACCACACAACTTAGTGCTACTTTACATAGAATTAATTGCAGCAGTAAAAGAATATTGGTTGGTCAAGCATGTAAAAAAAAAAAGAGATTGTAAATATATCCTTTTTTCTGTTTCTATTTATGACGACTATACTGAAAAACAAAACAAAAACAAAAAACAATCTTATATAGTTAAACACTCCTTGAGTACTAGTACTGCCAGTCTATCTCGATAGCAAAATATCGCAATGTGCTAAGAAAAAATTGAGCCCAGTACTAGTGGCTGTAATGTGAGCTATTAGGCACATTCATCACATGCAGTCATGCGCACATAGTGTCATTTAAAATTGCAGCTACTCCAAAAGCTTTCACTGCAGTAGATGCTTTACTTACCTGCACAGCCACTACAGACAGAACTTCCACTGATATTCTGTTGAACTCGTCAAAGCATCCCCACGCTCCGGTCTGGGACAGTCCCTTCAGTATATTACCACATGACTACATACCAAAAGAGAAAAAAAAAATTCACAAATAACTGAAATCATGTCAAAACCAGCAGCAACCACACACTAGATAACCGTACATGTGTTCTATAATTCTGACCTTGTAATCCATCTGTTCGGAGCAGTTAAATACATACACCATGATCCCCAGAGCTCGTCCCAGGTCCTTGGTGGTCTCAGTCTTGCCTGTCCCTGCTGGACCAGCTGGAGCTCCACTCATAGTCAGATGAAGAGACTGAGTCAGAGTGATGTAACATCTGGACACAAAATATACCATAGGTGGGCAAGTTGTATGAGATCCATTTCCTTTGCTCTATCAGTTATATTGTACTTCTGAATAATCTAACATTTTGTATTAGATGTTACAACCTAACAATCATGAATCATGCACTTACTTTATTTTAAAAAAAGAAGAAGATAACCTTTACCGTTTATACAAACCTTCTCGCATTTAAAAAATGGATCTCTTTAATAAATAATAACAACAAAACAACTACAAAATAATAATGATGATGATGATGATGATAATAACAATAAAAATAACTACTATTACTACTTATCATCATCATCATCACTACTGTATTGTTGTTATTACTGCAAATAATACTAAAAATATTAACAAGTGTCATCCTTTGCCACACCCACCTACCTGTCAGTGAGAGGCGTGATGACTAGTCTGGGAGTGTTGCCTAGATACTCATACGAGTACTTGAACTGAGCGTCACAGATATTGGCAAAACAATGGCGCTGAGAATCATCCCACCTATTACATCATATGACATCATGGTAGAAACAGTGGAAAGCTAATCAATGACCAATATAAAAAACCAAACGTGAACCCGTCTTAAAAAGCAACATGGCTGTTAAATTAACTTAACATTATTCTCCAGCATTTACAATCATACTGATATTGAATTAGGATGTGCCAGCATCTAAAATAAAATCATGAGGACTAAAAATAACATAATTATTGCCATGAAGTACAAAAATATCTTCATACATGAACTAGAACACATTCACATGTGTGAGTATGTGCACACCAGCCAACACTTGCATATGAAGACATATCCACATATGTGCATATATAATAACATAATCAACTCCCTGAATTATTGTCACAATGTGTATATACATACGTGCATGCCATGTGCATGTACCTATGTCTTAGCTGTGAAAGCCACAGGAAGGCCTGGGCGGAGTCTATTCTCTGCGAGATCATTTTCTGTACCACATCTCTGGCATGAACATCAATGGTACAGATTGTCATGATCTTCTGTCTGTCTCCTTTCTTCAGGTCTCCCAGGAGTAGAGTAATCAGTGTGTTCAACTGGACAACCTGGTGAATTTAAACAGAATCACAATTCACAGCATTCTATTTTGTATACCAATATAATAATAAGCTTTTAGCTACATAAGTTACTAGATGGTGAAAGCATCAACTGAATTCACATCTCTAAAATTACTTTTTTCTAACAGAACAGGCTAGTGTAATGTTGTGTTTTCTTCAACATTTTTGTTTGTTTGTTTGTTTGTTCAGCCAGACAAACCTGTTTTTTGTAGTAATCTTTGAGAGCGTTCTCATATCCCTCTTCCAGTCTGGCAAATGCAATGTTGACTTCAGTGGTCCACCAGATCTGAGTCCCTGATAAGGCCACCTAACATAAATAAGGGGATAGTGGCAGAAAGAAGATATTGCAATGTTAGCTCTCTCTCTGTCAACCAAGTTTAGTCTTAAAAACGAACAATTGGGAAAGATCTTATAAACGATAACAGACTACACACTGAATGTGTTGTGTGACAGGAACTCACCTGCGCAGGAGGTTCAAATAGCCACTGGTCCCTTGGCTTCTCCTCATAACTCACGACAGCCTCTGTCATCTCATGTCGGATAGTTGACTGCATTCTGTCCAAAATTCGATTTAGCCAAGCCTCAACCTAAAAGTCAGCATGGAAACAGAACAATTATCAACAAATTGTAAAATTAAGGAAAAAGAACTAACAAAAAAACGAAACAAAAGTTTCACGCGTTTTTAAAAATGATAGTATGTATAATTCTGGTTCAGTTCAGGGTAACTTAAAATCATACTACAAACTTTATCTATAGCTTCAGGGATGCTTTAGGCACATAATAATAATAATAAATAAATAATAATAATAATAATAATAATAATAATAATAATATGTCCAAATGGTAAGCATTTTTTTAAAAGAAGTCGGTCGGGTCTAATTACGCATGAAAGTGGTTACCAGCAGGAAAGGATTAGAGGTTAACCAGTCCGGGTCAAAGGTGGGCCATAAGTTGACAACTGTTGAGAAAGTGCAGTTAGTACTACGCTACAGCATTACAGGGTTCGCATGTTAGCCAGCAGGTGCACTGAGTCAGCCAGTGAGTTTCCTCTTCTCACACTTATTTCCAGCAGAGTGCTGGCTGGTGGGCTTGTCATGTCCATTCCCGTATGAGCCTTACTCACTGGCCACATTCAATCTTAGCTCAATGTGCAGTAAACCATTTCCTATGCTTCCCACACATTCTTCCCACAAGTATCAATGCCTACTTAGGCCATTTAGTTCACTTTTTTAAATCTATGTTTAACCGCTTAATATTAAATTATGGGATGCACATACGTATGTGGAAGACATGTATGCAATGTACAGGAATGTTCTTCACATGATGACATTAAGAATACATTTCGTGTAGATGCAGCTTGCATGTATGCTAACATTTGTGTGCACATGAATATTACATACATTCTACACACAATTTTAAAATGTACACAGACCAAGTGTAAGCATATGTGGTGCTGTTTTAATTTTTCTGCATGCAACATATATACATAATTAACTAGTGAAGCAGCCAGCATGCAGAACATGTGCAAAAATGAGAGCTAATATGTGTGCAACATCTGAGCAATATTTTGCAATACAATAAAGCCCTTCACTGTATGAATAGGATTCTCATCACCAACCATTATTCAGAACAATTTTTCTATGAATCAATGAATATAATTTTCTGGAACTTTTTCAGAATTCCAATTTTTCTATGAATCAATGAATATAATTTTCTGGAACTTTTTCAGAATTCCAATTTTTCTATGAATCAATGAATATAATTTTCTTGGGAACTTTTTCAGAATTCCATTGGAAAAGCTAGAAATTTCTAAGAAATCTGATAAATTGACTCCCCCCCCCCCCCCCCCCCCCTCCCTTTTCCATGGTGTGAGGTCTTTAGATGCCCTATTTATGAATCAATGAATTATAAATAGGACATGCACACCTGCCTAATTTCTAGTGGGATTATTTTCCTCCAACTTGAAATTCACATTTTTGCTGAATATTTCATGAATAATTTTAAAAATATTTGCATATAAACGGAGTTCGCAGGAAAAAAAAAACCAAGCTTAAAGCTGAAATTTATTTCAGTGAAATAGCATTTCAAAATGTCCACATTCACCAAGGGAACACTGTGCGTGATATTGTTGTGGTGGCAGTTATCCTGGGCCACATCACAGCCAGAAACATGCAGTGGCGACAGCTGCAGAAGTTCCCTGTTTGCTATACAAGGTTCAGCTCAATACTGTCTCCAGAATGTTGGTGAAAGCAATATTAGAGTGCTAGAGACTCTGCCAGGCTATGGATTTGATAATTTACGAAATTTGGATATGGCTGAAGTTTTCGATTTTTCATATACAGCATGTAAGGTTACCGGAGACAGCCAGTATTTGGTGCCCGACAATGTATTTGTGATACCACAGCACAGCACTTCCCTGGCCAAATTCTCCGAAATAATATACGACTCCAGTAGCTACAAGTCCCTCACATCATCCCATATTAATTCTGGAACAACACTTAATTTTGGGTTATTTTCCATTTCTGGTTCTTATTCAACAGAACACCAGCGAGTAAAGACCTTGCAAATAAAAAATTCTGCTGCTACTACACGAGTGCAGTTTCGCAGGCCCTTGTATAATGTTCATCTAAGCTCAGGAATGCCGCTGCACCGAGAGTTCAAAAAACGAGTATATGAAATTGCAGCAAACTATGCAAGTGGACAAACCGATCTAGCCGACTATTTTGCTGACCTTCTGGTTCGAGAATACGGAACACACTTCTTGACTTCCATTGAAGTGGGTGGAGTTCTTGCCAAAAACGATTACATTGAGTTCAACTATCTCAATCGTTCCGACACAAAAAATATTACATCAGCTGCAAGCCTTAACTTCAGTTTTGACCTATTCAACTTCAGTTTTGATTATGGTAGTCAAAACATTGAGGGTTCTGCAGCTGAATATTACAGAAATCGATATGCGAGTGACATCATGAACATTGGCGGTCCACCATTAACCAATAGTCTCGATTTTTCAAGCTGGATCAACGGAATTGACAATAATCTTGGCATTATTGACCGAGAAGGAGAGCCATTATCTTTTGCCATCACGCCTGCAAGATTTCCTAAAATAAATGAACAAATTGTTCGCAATGTGGCTGAAATCATACAAAATGCATCTGATATGTACTACAAAGACAACACCAGAGCAGGATGCACCGACAGGACATCCTCAGCTTTCAATCCACAAGCCAATTACCCTAATAATCAGGATTGTCTGAATAGCACGGAGCCAGTCTCTTATTTAGACGTAGCATTTGGCGGCACTTATCAGACTTGCTATAGCACTGGTAGAATTGCTCACTTATGTGATGACCTAATGCTACCTTCGCAAAACACTCTCACTGGTGATTACTCTTGCCCAACTGGATACCACGATGTTTTGCTTTACAGTGGTATTCAATCCAGAAGTTCGACATACACCACTACAGAAGAATCCTGCACTTTCTTTATTTTTTTCTGTGACGATGAGACTGTTTATCATTCGGCTGTTTCTACAGCTCATTATGAACTACATTGGTGTGCTGCTCTGAGCATCCCAAATGAAAGTAGGGAAAAACTATATGGCGGATATTATTCAGCATTGGCTTTCAACCCTTTTACAGCATCTCGGTCCTGCCCAAGCTTTTACCAGTCAAGTTCCTTTGGAAAAGATGTGAAAATCTGCACTAGCAGTGACCTTGAGCTAGGTGGTCCAAGCGCTATTAAATTTGGTGGATTCTTTAGCTGTACTGTTGGAAACCCACTGGTTGATGGGCCCAATGTAACCACTGACGGTTCAAAGTGGACTCGTACTTGCCCGGCAGGATATAGCCAGCATCTCATCATAGTAGAAGTCGGATGCGAAATCAACATATGCCTGCAAACAGGAAGCTACAAATCTCAGGAACTAAACCTACTTCCACCATCACTTCCGCCTTATCGCATTCCGCAGTACGACTTCAACCTAAGTGAGCCCATCGCAGTGCCTGGATTTCGCAATACCATATTGCTGAAAGATTACGATGGAGAATGGAGGTTGTACAACCACAGTGATCCAGTTATAAAGGCCGTCATTAAAGAGGCTAAAGATGCTCGAATGCAAAGCAGTGATGCAGAATCTTCTACTGACCCAACCACTAGCACGGATGGTTTAAATATGAAAAATACCGGTCATTCTTCAAGCATGGCAGTCACTCTTGTGCTCACTACTTGGCTCACTGCTATCTTGTGTTTCTAAACTAAACATTTTATCTGTAGAGTTGGGTTGAGATAAACAATAGAACTTTGACCATTAGAAGTATTAGCATACTGTTTTTCAATAGGGTCATTTAATAGAACTTTATTTTTATTTCACAAAAGTAGTATTGTAAAAATTTTGTTGTTTAATATAGACATTAACTTCAGCTAATACTATTGGTTCCAACTTGCAGGATGATGAACATCAGTTAACCTAGCTAATCAATAGCATAAGGACATCAATATCTGTTTCACTAATGCACTTTTAAAAGTATAAGCTCTTCAGTTGAACCTCCAATCAACAAGGGGACACAAATCCTTTCACATGCACGCATTTTTCTTCCACTTATCCAAATTTTCTATCTTCTTTTTAATAGCTCAGACGATGTAATTTTTTATTGTCCTACTTAAAATGCAGCTGCTTTTCATTGAAACTGTTTTGTGCATGCGCAACAATTTCCCTTTACGATATCTGAGTATGAGGATAATTGTGGTTCAGCAAATCCTGGTTCAACATTATATGGTGCTCTAACAATAATTTAAATAATGTTCTTGAAAAACACTTTTTAAAAACTCCAAAACTCCAAAATATGCATATACTACTTTTCTAATGTATTCTAATTACCTAAACAGTAGTGTATAGTGTAGGTTGCTACAAAAATGGGATTTTTAAAAAAAATTTCTAAAATTGTTTAAATTAACCTAAGGACATTTGAATGACAGTCGGCTGAAGAAGTCTTTCATTCCATATTCTCCGATAAAGACTTTGATGTTAGCAGTAGTGGCAAAACCAATGGAGTTACACTAACTGGTCAACAGTAATTCAATTCAGCAGAGATCCTACTCTTGAGTAGTGGGGTTATTTCAAGGCAGACAGTTGATTCTATTCCTCATAATCTTGATGACGCTACTAGAAGTGATTACAGCTATTTGGGGTCTAAATTCAAACCAAAACATTTTATTCTAGCCACTTTAGTTCTTTATATATGTGGTAAATAGAAGCACATGAGACTGAATTTCTTAAAATCTTGCTTCACCTCATGAGTGAGCTCTCTTCAATCCTCCATGGATGTTATTATCACATTTGCAATGAAAATTTGGAGATTATAGCATGGAAAATAGGATTAATAGCACGAGTGAGGCGAGCAAAATTCGACAAGGCGAAGCCAAGTGAAATTTCTCGCCGCATGAGTGCTATTTATGAATACCAGTTTTCCATACTGTCATATGTGTCCTGTTTTGGGAAAATTGACCTCAACGCGGTGAACAATTTTTTCAGTATCCCCGGGTAAAGCGTTATGGGTTGATTTTTTTTTTCAAAAAAAATATTTTGTGACAGAAATGGATAAACATTGGTTAACTCTTGTGGCACAGTAGTAAGCTCTGGCAAGCTCTAGAACTCACGCTACGGCTAGAAACACTAGCCGGTTGGACTCGTGTACAGAGCATTGCTAAGAAATCTTTTGGCGAGCTTTTCAGTAACAGCAGGGAAAAAAACTGTAGCTAACTAATTTACTCATTAATCTACATAATCTGTGTACTCACGCAATTCTTGCCGTCATAGTTTCTCGAGGAGGCCAACATTAAGCCTATTTGTCTTCTTCCAATCCGCCTGCAACCTGTTAAGTTCATAGTGTCCCGAAGACACACCGTAGTAGTAGTATATGGATACAGGGCACACCCCCTGGCCTTAGCAACTCCTTTATGCAGCGTTAAAAAAAAAAAAATCAGCAATAATAAGTTTAGCAAAAAATACTGAAGTGTTGTAGTCCATAGGGTGAAGATGGCTTGTGCTACAGCTTCTAAATGTTGAGGACGGCATCCCAAGACCCCGTGCAACCTACTGGTAGAAAAAAATAGAACACTTTAGATGCCGCGTTTAGGCTGATTTTCCCAAAACTGGCCGCATATGTTAATACCATAGCCAAAATAACAGTCCATTTCTGTAGTTAAGAAAACCATAATCTTGTATTATATTTTTGTCAAAGAATTTTTTTCATTCTGGTTCTGCTATTATTCATACTTTTCTTACTGTTGCTAAATAGCGTTGCCCAGTAATTTCGCCACGATATTGCCTAACGGTAAAAAGTGTGGCAAGGTCATGAAGAGATCACTTGACCAATCAGGTCATTATTCCAGTTTTCCACTGCTGTGGTATTCCAAAATAATACCACACTTTTTTGTATTAAAAAAATGACTCTGCTATGGTATTAAGATGATTACAACTTAATCATACTGTATTTCTAATAACGTTTGGAAACTCACACGTTTAAAAGGAGGCTTGTGGCACGGTGATGTAATTATTTGATATATCTCCAAATTAAATTTTGACATCTTATGTTTAAAACTTTTCTTTATTTTATTAAGTATATTTTATGTACAGTATTTAAAAATTGCTAAATTACTGTATAGTTGCTATGACAATAAGAACTCCTGAATTGATATAAAGTTTAATAAACTATGTAAGCCTAGGTTAAAAAAAAAGACTAATTCTCAATCTGCTCTCTGATATACACTTTTATTGGCAGAAGAAAATTTGTTGCCAAGTTATGTAATTAGATATTATATATATATATATATATATATATATAAGGTTTATGTAAGGGCTAACACTTAAACTGTGTTGTTGCTGTTTGTGCGTGTTTTGTTTTGTGTTGTTTTAATCTATTGGAATGGAACATGCTACTGAATTGAATCCTTCACACTAGAATATTATAGTTAATAAAAACCATTTGCACCTTTTTTTTTATTCTGGCATCACTTTAACGTTGTTGTTTTTTTTTTTAAAGCAAGTTATGCAAATAATCTTCCAGTCTTTATCCCTTAAAAGGTCCCCTGGACAATATTTATCCACTTACCTGTCCCACACATTCACATGGCTTGTCAAAGTCAACATACTCTCCATCTTTGCTGAACATTCCCAGAGCTGTCTTGGTTGGCTGGTTATTCTCATCCATCATAAACTTGAGCTGACTAATACTGTCAAACAACTTGGCAAGATGCCTGGCCACCTGCAGGTTAACAAATACAGCAGCAAAGCCATAAATGCACATTCATTACTAATGGCATATCTATATTGAAACCTGCTTCCAATAGAATGCAGTAAAAAGCAAAGAAAAAACAAACAACAAATAATACAATCATCTTTACTTCTGTCGGTTCGTTTCCTTTTGACAGGATGGCTAAAAGATCTGAGGATGAGACGAAATAAAAGCGTGGGAAGGCCAGTCTCTTGGTCTCCAGGTATTCCGCCAGGGCCTTCTCACACACAGACAACCTAGGAGAAAATTAGTAGTCAAAATATAATACTTACAATTCAACTTTATGAAGGAAAACGTTGTTTTTTTTTAACCTTTTTTGGATGTCCTCCAATTCCTCAAACAAGCCTGGCTTATTGCATGCTTTCACAACATTAGGAATCTTTTCTGCATCATGCATGAGACCCTACAAAAATAAATGATTGATTGCATTCAGGAAGGAAAAAAAAACGACAAAAAAATTGATCCATTGCTGCTGAAGAAAACACACTATAAACGCACGATGTTACTATTCTTACTATCAGTGATACAAAGATGTCTATCAGTTTTGTTGTTGTTCAACTCTTACCTTGAAATCGGCATCAATGGTGTCAAATTGCTTGGAGTGCTCCGGTAGTTGAGCCCTGATGTCGTCTGAGCCTATGAAGATGGACTCCAAGTGAGACCAAGTTCTCTGTACCTCAAACCAGATGCTGATCACGGAGTCTGCAGTGGCCAACTTCTTCTGCCAGTCTGACACCTGCTCCAGGAAGTAACCCACAAACTTGGACGTCATCATGTTCTGAAGTTGGACCTACAATCAGGGAAAGAGAGAAGTGAAAAAAAATGATAAAAAGGGGAGGAGGGATAATAAACTAAAAACTGCACTCTTACTTGCAATAATAAATGACCTCACAGTTGTTATACATACTCTAAATTTAACATAATCATTTGAACAGCAATAAGCTGCTATTGTGGGAGTTTGCTTTACGCAGTTGTGCCACATTTACACCAGCAACTGTCAATCGGGATGTATATTTGCTTCAATATGCATGTATATAAATATTCACCCCTTTGCCGATTAACCCATGTGTATAATATAGCTACATACATAACACTCAATGGATGGGTACCTGGTTTTCTTCCAGTACATCAATGAGCTCTTCACTGGCACAGATGAGTTGTATGCCAGTTCTCTGGTGGACCTCATGATCAAACTCCATCTGAGACCACGTCACTCCAAGTTCCTACATGCATACACACCCAATGTAAGGACACCGAATACAAGCACACACACACACACACACACACACACACACACACACACACACATGAACATCTTTGGCAATATCATATAAAGCATCTTTCTATATAACGCTTATTGTACCTTAAGAGTCTTCTCCATGCTGAGTTCTTTAGTAGCCTTGTCCACTATATTTCTAACTTCATCCTCAAACTTGTGCAGATTAAGAGCCAACAGGTCCGACAGGTTAGTCTCGTCTGTCATAGCAAAAGCCACCTGCATGATATAACAACAGGATAACTCAAGTACATCCTGTCTCCACATGTGGGTGTGTCCAGAAATTAGTAATAGCGACACATATTTTAATTAAGACGAAAAACTTTACTTACATTCACAATTAACTTTTACTGTGGCCAAACAACAACTTAATATGTGCGTTGCTGCTTCTTTTTTTTTAGTTAGCTGGTGTCAGTACCAATGAATTGGCATAATAAAGGTTACATTTTACAGTAACAGCCAAATGCTGTTCGCAAAAAAATAAGTAAATAACAAGTAACTGCTTTATTTAGTAATTAATTTTATTTTCTTATTTTTTTATTCATTCATCTACTGCATTGAATTTGAACATTGAGTCAGCATAGTTTCACAACCCATTAATCCTGTACTGTGGATACAATACAAACAAATGTAAACAAAAATAAAATAAATAAATAATTTACCTCCACTTTGAGCCCCTCCCCAATCAATAACCAGCTGGACTCACCTGAGTGGCCTCCATGAGCTGCTGCCAGTGTCTGTCTCTAATGGCTGGGTTCTGGAGTTCACCCACTGCTCTCAATGAAGTCATCATGTTCTTCACCATGGAGTCCAGTCCTGTGAAGGCATCCCAGGCTCTCATCTCCTTGTCCAAGCCTCGAATATCCTGAACAGAACAAACAAACACACTGGTAATAATGACATAAGTACTATTCCCTTTGATAAAAAAACAAAAAACAAAACAACAACAAACATTGGAGCTATTGGCAAACTGGTATGAAAATAATTTCATTTATACACCCTCTTTCATTAAGTGCAATGGTAAAGCCATACATGAGCGCAGATAAAATATATACAATCAAATTGAGGAGTTGATTGTATTAAAAAATATTTTCAAAGTTTCCCTTTCTTTTTTCTGTTACCTTCACAAACTTCTTGCAGTCTAGCTCCATCTGCTCCACATTGATGTCTTTCCACAGAGTTGTGTTCCAGTCACTAAAACTGCTCTTTACTAGTTCAGTCATATCCCACAGACTCTTCAGCATTATCACTTCTCTATTGTACCACAAACAATAGACCTTTAGTATCACTGTCTACTCATAACAAGTCGAAACTTACTTTCGACAAGCCTTGAGTTGCTTGTAATCTGGCATGTTGACCTCAAACAGGTCCGCAGATTCATGGAGAGAATTCATTTCTTTTTCCATCACTTGAATGGCAATATTTTGCTACATAACAATGCCAAATCAGACCTCAGATTGCATAAATGCAAATAATAAATTACTACAGATGTAAATTAGCATACAGACAGATAATGAAATATCGTTAAATGCACAGGTAACCAGAGCACTACGACTTACCTCATCCAATTTGCTGTAAATAAGTTCCGAGTCAAAGCTGAAAGGGGCATTTCTTCTGAAGCCTTCTCTAAACTTATGCTGCTTCACGTCAAAACTGGCTAGCTTCTTCCTGATGATGCCTACTTCTATGGCCTGCAGTGGAGCCACAGCTTGCTTCATCAACACTGCCTGTTTCTTCACTGTGTTCCACTGCTCAGGTAGCTCCTGTAATTACAATGCCATAATTAATGCCTTTTGCACATATGGTTGAACTCACTTGAAGCTGCTGGTGGACTTCATCAGAGAGTTCCTGTCCATAGGTCTTCAGAAGCTCCATTGTCTCTTGTAAAGGCTCAAACAGGTTCTCTGTGGTGGTGAGTTTCTCCTTCACTGCCAGCAAGTTACCCATAACCTAATGTTCAATAGAACAATCTTAACATGATCTCAAGAAAATATATATTTTTATAGAAAGGCTGTCAGCACCAGTAGTGCAAATTTGATGTACTTTCTAAATTTACTTAACCCGGGCTGTTCATTGTCGTATTAAAAGATGCCTTCTGAAATCTACTGTCATCGATATAGTGAAAGTGAGCGCTATTAAATACTCATGTATACACACTCTGACACACACTCATAGCGCTTACCTCTACTAGCTTGTCATAGTCTCCTTCCTTCACTTCAATGGTCATGCCTGCACTGATAACCTTGATGAACTTGCTCAAGTCATCCAGACTGCAAACATAAATTGAAAAGTAGTGTCCAAATATTTACAAGTAACCAGCCAAAAAAAGCATTGGAAATGTTGTTCTAGCATTTATGAAGTCGTCACAATATTATTATAATCGTTATAATCTAGCAACAATGAACTACTTTTTTTTATGAACTGACTTGAATACTAAATTGCATATCAAAGGATCAAAGTTAAATTTTTTTGGAACGAAATCTGATATGTACAGAAAAGACATTTGCCCCTGTCTCCTTCTTCACCTTATTTCAATAGAACCATTATGCATGTATTTGTTTGTTCTTCTCAGCAATGCAAGACTCTTTGTAGTTAATGTACAGTAATTTAGAATTACCTGCCAGTTACATGGTCCACTAAATGTTGCTTGAACATGTAGCTCCATCGCTTGATGATATTGAGAAGAGCTTGTTTGAACGGACGTGCATCCACTGAAAACCAACTGTCAAATACTGTCATACTCTACAATAAAAATTCCACACAATTTAAAAGTGAAAACTAACAGCTATGCCATCCCCTGAATAAACAAACAATGTGCTCGCTACGTATTTGCTCCTTACCGACAACTGTTCCACTTCATCGTACAACATCTCGTAGGTATCCACCTGCTCCTTGAACTGAGCAAGGGTAGGCGGGCTGGGAGGCACGCCTTCTTCGCCTGCATTCTCTATTTCCTCTGCAGTCAGCACATGGCCATACTGCAGGAATTGCCTGAGAAACTCCTGTCTGTCATCCACCCATAGATACGAGTATGCCATGAAGGAATTACCATACTCCGTAGCCTACACATGACATAGAATTAAAACAATTGGCTTCCATCCCATCTTGCTGATTTATAACTGACAAAACTCATCAACAGATTCCATTGACCACGCCCTTTACCTTTGTAATGGCTAGGTTGACTCTGCGCAGTATCTCTTCCCTCATATCTGACAGTTCCTCCATCTCCTCTACGTCCTCCAGATAGTCTGGCATGTCGAGGTGAGCCACTCGAGGAATGAGAGTGGCAAAATTGAATACATCTTCTAGAATACCGTCCACCAGCCCTATGAACCCATTGGAGTCTTCCTGGATAGGGTTAAAAAAAAACCATAGTGCATCCAACGTAAAAAAGTGAGGTTGTTTTGCTGCTGTTATTGTTCTGTTAAAGTTCACTTTATCATCATAACTAAGCTGCTAAATATTCAGGAAATAGGCCATTCAATATGGAGAATCAATCTAATCTAATTGGTGAGCGAGCAAAGACTATTTCAAAGAAGAAAATAATTATACATACATTTTAGTGTAAATTGATAGAATTTCTTGTTTCTGGCTGTCTTTTGTTCCACTGCACTCATAAAGGTTTGAAATATTGTTCAAATTTACAAGACTAACAATATAACAAACTTTTAACACACTTTTCACAGCTTTTGTTTCTCAAGTGAAGTAGACGAATTGCTAATATTTTCCACTGTCTAACCACAGGCTTTCTAATATCATTTATATAATTTGGATTGCAAACATGTCCACAGTGTAGAACATGGCAATGATTTTGTAGTAACCTATACTGCATTCTCTCGCCACTACTGTGCTATTGAGCATACCACTAAAATTATGAAATTAAAAAAAATTTATAAAATCAAACAAGCTACTATAAATTCGTTCAAATTTTATGAAACTCAGATGTGCATCGCTTACTTGCTCCAGAGAAGGATTGAAAACCATATCAGGAGATTGCAGCTCAAGCTTGCACTCAAGCAATGGGGGATTCCCTTGGTCCTTGTCCATGTTGGTAAGAATGTAGCCGAGGGAGCACTGGATGGCATCAAAGAATCCCTCCAGCACTTTACTATCTAAATACTCGATGTACTTCTTCCAGTTCTCAGACTCAGAGTCAGCCTAGGAAGGGATACAGAAATGTGTGTTTATGTACAACTAGCCAGTGCATACATGTATCACCATCTCAATAAGCAGTTAAAAATTATTTAACTCATTAAAACGTGTACTGTAGAAAAAAAAATTGTGGCTGTCTTACCTGAAAATGTTGTAGGTTTTCCTGTGCTAGTGTGTGGATTTTTGCACCAGTGGCTTTGATCATCTCATAGCGAGCAGCACATCTGTTAGAACGGTCCTGTTCATAACATTGAAAATCAGGTCACTATCTTCATTCCTACCAATTTAACACTCTTCACATTGCCCAAATCAAACTGATATCTAACTTAAGGTAACACTCACCACCAATACTTCAAAAAATTTAAATGTAATTTTCCTCAATCCTGTAAAAAAAATGCTGAATTTTCAAAGTTCCTACCTCTAAGTTGAGCAGCGTGTTGTTTTTGTCTTCCTTCCTTTGATAGAGGGAGGTGTGGCTCCATTCTTCCATGGATCGTCTGATGGCTTCCACATTCTCTTTAGCCAGACGGACACGTTGCTCCAAGTCTCTCACCTGGTCACGGGTCACTTCAATATACTCCCACACTCCTGCCCACAAAAGTTAAAAATTATAAGTGTGGAGAGCAATCAAACCCTGTGGCAAATACTCAGCATTTTTGGAGTATGTATAAGCTTATTTTGTGCATTCAACTAAAACTTGTTTGACCGGATCCTGGCTGTAAATTACTGAATTTTAACCAAAGTGTTATAAATCCCCATGCACATTTTGATAAAGTATTGAGTTATCTCATGAAATTTCTGTGCCAAATTAATGCGACAGAAGTTATAGGAAATTAATTTTTTTAAAGTTGGAACAGATTTCAAATTGCCGACCCACCCATAAATATAACTGAACATTCTATTTGATCTGAAAATATCAGCCCTTACTACTACCTAACACATCTTACTACCCCACACACCTTACTACCCCACACCTTACTACCCCACACATCTTACTACCCCACACACCTTACTACCCCACACACCTTACTACCCCACACACCTTACTACTACCTAACACATCTTACTACCTCACACACCTTACTACCCCACACCTTACTACCCCACACCTTACTACCCCACACATCTTACTACCCCACACACCTTACTACCCCACACACCTTACTACCCCACACTTACAAAACACAAAAGGTAGCAATACTATCTGATGTACATACCCTCAGAAGTCCAGTTGAGTGTAGTGATGGCATTCTGTAGCTGGTTGTCTAGTTTCTCTAATTGACTCTCTATCAGAGGATACTCCACTTCTATCACTGTAGTCCTCACTCTTCACACACACACACACACACACACACACAAATAAAAAAAAGTGCACTTGCACACATAGTTGTCTAAACCCAATTGTGGTAAATATAGTGAAAGCCATAGAAATGCCACCCACTTACACCAGTACAGCTGTCATGTGACCATAATACAGGATGCTAGTCTAGTTATCAACAACACAAGAACTGGAGACTGCCACTGGCTACTTCACTTGGTGAGAATAGGTGTTCAGTGTCTCTACTTCAGGAAGTGATATCTCTCATAAAAAAGTGATACCTCTATAATCCCTACTACCTCAGGGACATAAAATCAACCCAGCTTAGGATTCTGAATTACTACCTCAAAGCTATCTGGAATAAGGTTCAAACAAAAGTAAGTCCCTACACTGTTAATTTTACTGCCTGATAACTGATAAGTGCATGCTGACCTATAATTAAAGATGGCTGGCTCAAATTACAGTTCAGGTATCACCAACAATGATCACTATGCAGTGAGGACTAAATACTCTTCTCATTTCTAGAATAACAATATTGGAAATAAATCTATCACATTACATGCACTCTTATGGTCTAGTACTTCAACTTACAAATGCACATTAACAAACACGTCTTTGTGGTATGTGTAGGAAGTATTATTAGCATATAATTATTGTAACAAAATGGAAGCTGACAAAAACAGTGAACTACAAAGTAAGTCAAACCTCCACTATAATTCAGCAACGATGGCTAAGTATGTGCAATGCATGCATTATCTATTACAGGTGAGACCACTGAGGAGACTGATGGATCTCTGCTCAAACAGAGAGAGAAAATATACGAACAAAAAATAGAGAGTTTGTATACAGACAAGATTACTGCTAAACTAGGTAAATACAGACACAAAATAACTAATGAAAGCTACACACAATGTTGGAGCTATATGATCTATTTGAATACTGTCTTTGTCATTTCAACAGGAGAAGATGATCACAAGGAGGTGTATGATGAACTGATAGCCCTTAAAGCAAAATGGGAAACAATTCTGCTGTCATTAAAAGTGCCTAAGGGGGAAATAGACAGTATTAAATTGAACCGGCCTAACCAGGTGAATATGTGTCTACTGGATGGACTCATGTACTGGCTCAGAGGAAACACACAGTCCAACCCTAAAGCTCCTAGAGTGAACTGGGAGTCCATTCTTAAAGCAGTAAAGAATGACGATGAAAGCGACTTTGCCAAGAAAATAGAAGAAAAATTTCACAGTGCTTTAATAGAAAAATTACCACATGAGAAATGAATCCTCTGAGGAACATAACACATTATTAAATAATTATCAATAATTAGAATGGTTGAATGCTGTGAAATATATGAAATAAATATATATGTATGAAGGGGGTGCTGTGTTTTTATGTCAACATTGACTACCTGCAAGTTTTTTTTACTTTCACAATTCAACACTTGAAACTGTGCATGTGTAACATCTCAATATCTACTTTATGATGTGTAGCTACAAATAGACCACTTAGTATACTCTGGTGCTTCATTTATCTAGATAGATTTTTTTGCAGTCACAAATAGACAGCTTCTAAATGTAATAATCTCTGGGTAAATGAGAAAGTAGAGTTGGAAATTCCCTAACCTCATACTCCTACTAATTGTACATGCTCTTTGAACTTGTGGGAAAACTTGACAGAATAATGGCTGGTGTAGCTACTAGAGCAGAAGATCCAACTGCAGCTGAATTTGAAACTAATGTTAGCACAAATCTGAAAGAGGAGCTCAACAGACCTCTTGGTAAGTTAAGTCATAACAATAAATGAGTCTGTAAGCTAAAGTGGTTGCTAGTACAACTGTGCCACCTTGTGGGGCGAGACTTCACACCTATTGAGTCAAAACCTTAAGAGTCATGTCTTGGCATAATTTCAGATGTGGATAAAGACCTTGCAGATGTTTTGGTAGCCATGCTTGACCTTCCTGAGAGCTGGGAAGTGTGTGTGTGTGTGTGTGTGTGACAATTCTGATTACTTTTAACTAATCCCCCTCTTCTTTTGGGAGATGGAAAGAGGAAGAGGGGGAGTTTTAGAATAACAATGGGACCCCTTCACATTGGATACTTATTTGTAAATTAGAGAACAATAAAAAATCTAGGATTAAAAGGTAGACACTAATGATTGCTGCACAGCCCCTTGGTGGTTTTTACCACTTAACCATAATATTTTCAGGGCTATATCCTGGAACTTTTCTGAAATTGCAGAGTAGGTTGTGAAGTTGATATAATGAGGTGTGTGTGCTGAGGCCTACACAAAGGGGAGGGAGGAAGGATTCAAGAAGGGTCACCCCCCTCAACCAAGTTTATGGAAAATTATTTGCACAAGATAACAATACAGGCAATTTTGTTTGTGCATGCCAATTTGTGCCCTTTCTTTTCCAAATTATTTATATTTTTTATTAAACTTTTAAGAAATACTTGGGCCCCTCCCCATTGTTAGTTTGTTAGTCTCTGGAATTGTCCTTGGACCACTATCTATAAGAAAGGCTTGGATTATTGCATAGACTATCTCTGTCTCCCCCTAACTACTGGTAGCATGATAATAATGGCATAGTATACAGCTGACACTGTTGTGTGCAGTGCAGAGATCACTCTTGTTGGAGAATGAAACCGAAACTTTTGAGCATATATATTAGGGATGACTGTTTCACAGTTTTGTCTCTTGCACAGTTTTGTCTGCAAGTGACAGTTAGTGAGCTGACCTGACTTCCAACTTATCTGCAACTACTATACAGTTAGCATTGAGGCACATAGGGCACTTGATGAGAGTTAGGTGTCAATTGTAATTCTGTACTTGAGTCTTCCCTGATGACATGACATAGATCTTGGATTCCTTATTGTGGGTAGGTTCTGGGTGGACCTTATAAACCTTGGAGTGCTGAGAGTTGTAGATTGATAGTCTATGGTTGGCCACCAGTGGCTTATAGGTGGTGCCAGCACTTACCCAGATAGCCATGATCTACCACTGTGGTCTGATGACATGATAGATCTTGGATTCCTTATTGTGGGTAGGTTCTGGGTGGACCTTATAAACCTTCTGAAGGATGAGTGCTGAGAGTTGTAGATTGATAGTCTATGGTTGGCCACCAGTGGCTTATAGGTGGTGCCAGCACTTAACCCAGATAGCCACAATCTACCACTGTGGGAAACCTGGTCCCAGGCTGAATGGCTAAGGGTCACCAGTGAGCAGCCTTAATCTGGTAAATTCACCCTGTAGCCTCTGCTTTATTTGGTGTAGTTCAAATCTGTTTGACACACATAATTTTGACACACAAAATCTAAATTGGATTCAGATTGATTAATGTCTGGTTTAAGTAATGAAATGTTAAAAAAAAAAGTCTAAATTATTACATTTGAGTATTTTCTGAAACTTTGGCAGGATAGCTATAAAGCCTTACACAAGTTTCAAAGTAAATAGTGAACCAGCATCCTGCACTCCCCATGTATTTTATGCACATGGACACAAAGTCGTACAACTTAAACATGTGACAGTACCTGGGAAAAGGGACCAATATGTAAAATCAAAAATGTACAGTAGGTCTGAACAGACAAAAAAAAAAATTTTGTGGATTTTATTAGCCCACTTGTATCTCCTATCCTTTAGCTACACTGACACCAAATTAGAGTAGCTGAAAGGTTTTTTATTTATTTATTTTTATAACCTTCCCTCAGCACTCCCTGCATGGAAATCCTGTGTATAAATGTGACAGTCAGTCTACAGGATAGATTTCCATGCAGGGTAATTGAAACTCTGGGAGTTCAATTTGTTGCCTAGCAACAAATTACCTGGACACTTGTGAAAATCTTGGTCAAGTTCTTATAAATTGTGTTATAGCATGGTAGAATCAGAAATAATAACAGTGAATAATCAAGCTATATAAGTTGGTGGGTTATTTAAGAGGTCTTGAAGTTGGAGTCTTGCAGGCCAGGAGGCTCTCCTAGTCTTGCAGGCCAGACCCTTACCTATATAATTCCTCTGCTAAGGAAGGGTCTAGTTACTCCAACGCCCAGGTTGGTAATAGTGTAATGCATGGGGGGGGAGGAGGGGGTCTTACTGCCTGGGCCTTGTCATAGAAGAACAAGTGCAGAGGTGGGACTAGCTAATAATATTTGTACACACATTGTATAGACGCCCACACACAATCAAACTTGATGTAAGAAGTACACATTTTACCCCATTTTCCTAGCGTAAGTAAAGGTCTTACCTAATCCACCTAATCCGTAACACAGACTTCCAGTTTGATCAAGGAATTCAAGGTTAACTCCGCCAGAAATTGATCAAATAAGAAGTTTTAAAATTTCAGTTTTCTCGAATTAACTGTGCTCAAGTTGGTTAGATTGCCGCTGGTATATTTAGTGAACCAAGCTTGGTATCAAAGTGTTCTACAAGGTGGTGTTAATAACTCATTTTTCAATTTTTAAAGCCATTGGTCCCTTTTCCCAAGTACTGTCACATATTCTAGATTTATAATGATGAAAAATTATCTATTGTACTGAAAATGTAGCTAATAGGGAGTTAAAATATAGGAAAAGATTTTAATGCTTAAATTTATAAGAAACTGAGCCAAATAGTATGGCATGGTGTAATTTGTTATCACTGGCAGAAAACACAGGCTCTATCAGCCATGCATATTAATGAAATACTTTAGTGGAATGTGTGGTTTAGTCAACAAGCATTACTTAATCACACATGAATAATTAACATTAACTGAGCAACCAGCATGTACAAGAAAGAGGTGGCTTTATAACTGTTTTGAGCCTGTGGTATTACTGTTAACAGAGGTAGGGGAAATATTATGCACAGCTTTTTAAGGCTGTTGTCTTGTTACATTAAATTCTTGGCAAAGCCCAATTAATAACAACTTAACTGAACTTCTAAAAAATAATCCCTAAGCAGAAACCACCTCAATACGAAAGTGGATGTGATGATTTCTGCAAGCAGCAATGAAACTGAAAAACGTGTGTGGAAACTCATCCCATCCCCAAAATGGAAAGGGTTGCTGCTACACAAAGAAATATTCCGGTGTTTTTTTTTCCTTTTTTTTTTCCTTTTCCTCCCAACAAGCTTGCTGCTTTATTTCTGAAATAAATAACTGTTTCGAGTTAAATTCACTTGTGCAATACCTTATGTATTTGCGCCAATAATAATATTTATTTGGGCTTACTTAATAGGAAGAACATAGTTTTTAAGTGTATAATTTTATTAAGAGTTGTCTAGTCTGACTTATACTCTGACAGCCTTGCCTACCTCTTCTCCCCCCTGTAGAAAACACCAATGTCTATAGTAGGCTTGTTGCCGGTTTAATAATCTACAATACTTACACTGGAAAGATTGTAAGTACAAACGATATGACATGTGTGTCACTTTTAATATTTTAGGTAAGAACATTAATACAGAGGTTAAAAAAGTTATGGGTCCTTCTAATTTTCTAATTAATTATGATTCTACAATGAGGAACATGTCGAGTACATCTATTCCCAGAAAGTCAAAAAGATATTCAAAATCTTCTATTGCTGCAATGAAATATCCACAACACAAAAAGGACGCATGTCAAGCACGTGTTATTAAACAAAAAAGGTTGTTATCTTCCGCTTTATGCCAGCTCAACCAAAATCTTTTACAAGGTCTGAAAAGTTAATATTGGTTACAGGGCTACTTCCTTCTTTGCCTATCGATGCATCCGAAAAAGATATTCGTGGGGAAATTTGTGATGTCATCAAATCTACAGATGGATTTAAGGATGTAACACCAGAAGATTTTGAATTTATAAATATGTGTGGAAAACAAGGTACCACTCAATGCAAGGAGGGATTCGAGTGTAATGGTCGTTCGGTTAAAGAGCTTGCTGGATCTGGTAGTGTTTATGTGAGATTGTTACGAAACTTTGAAGTGGTAAGTAGTGGAACTGATGACGAAAAGTTTAGCGATTCTGGAGATTTGCCCTACATTAACATTAAACCAGCTACTACTAAAGCTTTAGCTAATTCTTCAGCAAGTGTTTCTCCTTCGATAGGTGTTTTAAACTCTAAAGATCCAAATCATTCTGACTTCAGCAGTTGAGTTCTTTGTCATCTGCAACAGATAGCAGTATTCAGGGTGGTTCAGCATCTTCAGCAATTTATATAGTAGATGATAATGCAGACTTTAAGAAATTTCATGACTGCGAAAAAATTTTCTCCAGTTGAAGACTTCACTAAACTGAAAGAAATATTCACTTCCTTGAGTGACAAGCAATTGCAATATGTATATGATATTTCCGAAAATCAGCTTCAGATGCAATAGACACTTTGATTGACGGTCCATCGGTCACTTCATTGTGTGGTCTGCTTCGTAAGTATCAAGTGCTGGTACAAGATGATGAATGGCCGGTTGTCAAATTGAGTAATGATGATGATGAAGAAGATTGGGTGGAAGCTGCATTTTGCTTTTATAAGCAATCTAAGACAATTTTGTCAATTATTTTCAATAAAATGGCCAATTCTTTTACCATGATGTCGAGAAATATTTTTGAAGGTCCACCCAATAGACTTCGTCCAGCTTATAAAGCATCTCTGTTGTCATCTGGTATGTTGAAAAATGTTGGTATGATGGTAGCCCATAGTATCTTAATGGATGGGCAAGGCTTTCCATTTTTGGCTGATTATTGTTACTACTATATTGCTGGATGCCATGATCTCTCAGTAACTTGCATTACAGAGAAAGATATTGGAGTTAGAGTTAAACCTGTTATCAATGAGGTAAGATGTACAACCACGTTTAGCAACGAAAAAGTCCGATGTGTGTGATATACATGTTTGTAGCTAGCAGACAGAATTTTAAAAAAGTATGAGTGAGCATCTGCTTGTTTATTAAGGAGCAAACTCATTCAAATACACTTATTAATTATTGCTAGATAGGTTACGTAAGCAATATTACCCAAATAACATAATTTAGCAAAAATAAGTGACATAGGTATTAGTTAAGACCACTATCAGCTGGAGATATACAATTTTGTATTTTAGGCTTTGTGGGAGTGATTGGGTTATACTATTGTTTACAGTTTAAATCAGTCATGGATTTTTCTTCGTGTCCCGATGAGTTGATGGAACTAATTCAAGAGAGTGGCTGCGACTTACCTTTCAATGTAAATTAAAAATTATACTGTTCATTTGTGTAGTAGTACTTTCAATTCATGCTATTGAGAGAATATAATTTTATAACATTTTGTAACAATGCATTCCATTTATGAATTAGATGACAAACAAGGCAGTCATCATCCAGTGTATTGTGCTACACAATGCATTAAACAAGCTGAGAGTACATTTAGATACATTTTCTGCGGGACTGGAAGTGATGGGTGTGAAGGAGTTGATCAAGCTTTTTCCCAACGTGATGAAGTCATTGTTTGTTTATGGAGTGACTAGAGCACATGATGTGGTTCGTATGTTGCGACCTCATCCTGCCAAGATGAATAAAGAAGAACTCAGAGTATGGCAGTTTCTTTTGGAATTCATTAATGGAGCCAATGAAGAAGGTATTTAGTGATAGTGGTTAATGTTAAGGTTAATACTGATCTCAAAGTTGATAACTTTCAGATTTTTGAAGTGATTGATACCTAATGTCCATTGTTACAACACACCATGAATCCCAGGAATTTCAAAGATTGCTTCTGAAAGCTCGATTACATGCATATATGGCCTTGCATGCATTTCTTTTATATGTGACCCGCTATGAGAAAATCAACCATTGTGACAAAATTATGAAAATCGAGTTTTTGCGTTACTTTTGTAGCCGTGACACTGGAGAAGCGTTCTGTAAGCTTTATTTAGCTTAAGGCGTCTCCGCGGGCTACACAAACGCTCTTAAAACTACGCGGTGACAGCCATCGTAAAACTTAAATTCCAGAGAAAATTGCGTACGAAGATTTACGAAAGTATTCCGTGCACGGTCCGCTATACTATTACGTAAGAATTACGTAATGCTAAATGAGACTTTCCCGGGAAAAAGCGAGGGCACGTGGATAGTGTTTTTTCAGAGTTGCCGTTTATTTTTTGTGATAGTCCTAGACTTCGATAAAACAAAAGTAGGTAAGCTTTTAGGATTCAGTACTAGTAGCTAAAGTGTAAAGGAATGAATTTGCAGTGCATTCAGTTAGATGAATGGTTAGTCAAAACGTGAAGTAGCTGTTAAATTTGTAAAAAGTTTATCCTTGGTTAAGATTCAGATAAATAATTGTGAATGAATGAATGGATTGACAGATAATTGGTGGTTATTTATTGTTTACAGGTGCGTGCATTGTGACCAGGCTTATGACATAAACTGCAAAGTCTACTTTTTTTTGCTGGCGGTGAGTGTGACACTGACATTGGACTTGCTGGAGGGCTATCGTTCATTACATCAGGTGAGGGTGATCTGGATGAAGAAAAGTCTTGTGTGGGCCGTGGACAAACAATATCTTTGACAGAATCTGGACAAAACTCTCTAATTTTTTTGAAAAGGTACCATTGTCGTTTCAGTGATAAACCAGCAGGCACTAATGATGATGGATCGGTGGAAAACTCTGGTGGTACTGTAGGCAACTTCAAAAGATTAACTTTCACTTCAGTTGAGTCAGCTCTCTCTCTCACATAAACACATCCAGGTGAATCAGATGTAAATCGTATGTGGTGTAGTTTTTTGATTCCTTTTAATTTTACAAAAAACTCAGAAAAAAATGACTGCCAATCAAAAGCGGGTACAAGCACGTTTCCATTTTCTTGTCCTACAGGTTCTGCGAAGTTGACTTTTGCAGATGAATCCACAACCTTGATTAAATCATCCATTGATCCTATCTTTGTCTGACGATACCTTTTCTTCCACAAGCCAAAACACCAATCTGGACTGAATTTTGTGTGCCCTGTAATTAGAAAGGAGAGAACTATTTCAGTATGTAGCCCAGTCATTGTACGATACAGGAGGTAATGTATCATGGTAGAGTTTTTGTTCTGTCCTCCACAATTATCGGCATGTAAATGAACTTTTTGCTCGCCAAGTCCATGGAACTCAAAAAAATGATGTAACATGCTGACAATTGCATTAGATCCCTTTCCCACGTCAACAGATTCATCTATTAAATAGTTGAATTGACGAGGAATGGACTCACAGCATACTCCAAATATAGCACACTTTCGTGGCGTGAGGAAATACATTGGTCCTGGCTGAAGTGGGTCATTTGGATAGAACACTTGCTGGGCCATGTCAAAGCTGTAGTGGGCAAAAATGTTTTGGGAGTTGGGAGCAAATGAAACATTGTGTGAAGGAGGATCAAAGGAACCATTGGAGATAAATGTTGTTGTGACAGATTCCTTGGCTTTATCTAAAGCAGATTTGTATACTGATCTTTCCAAAGTGACTTCCAAGAGATGTTTTTCTGCTGCCCTGAGAGTCTAATAAAAAAAGTGAATCAATAAAATACTTTTTATACAAAAATTACTTACTTCTGATTTTTCTGTTTCAGGTTTATTGGCAGAACGAAGTATAGCAGTACTATTCTGCTGGCACAACCAACACAGATCACTCATGGGCTTCATTATCAAGATGTTGGGAAGCAAGTCTCGCCACATTTGAGTGAAGGTAGAGTATGCTACATGTTTTACTAGCCCACTTGATGCAGATTCCAAATACAGATTCCAGATACTGTGTTTCGTGGTGCTGGATGGCAAAAGCTTCACATCTGAACTCTTATAACCAGGGATCCGCCCAGGGAGCAAAATTGCATTGGAATCTATTGAGGTAAGAACACATTACAGCTACTTAACACTATTACATTAACCAATACTATGAATACGATGATCTTTTCCTATTTCAGTAATTTTATTACCTGCATAATTGGCAATGAATTTTACTACTCCCTTTATCTCTTCCAGACTTAATCCTGTTGGCCTGTGTCTTCCTTTGTTCCCATGCACACGCAGTTCAAGACCCCTTGCTTCAAAATGGCACTTCAGTGACTTGAACCTGGACAGTCCAATTGTGTGCAAAAAAAGGAATGTCTTGAGGCAAATTCTCTGGCCGCTGTGGTAAAAAACTGAATAGGTCCTCTGTCGCTGCTTGTTCCGGTGTGTGAAAGAGCTGTTCTCAGTGGTTGTCATCAATTGACTCATAACTACTAAGTCAAGCTGGTCATGGGTAAGTTCACTCATTTGTACACGCACATTTTTGTAGTGGTCACTAGAGATTGCTTTACTGCAGGGTGTACCTTCCAAACCGAATTTACAACCACAAGATTTTAATGCAAACTCTTCTATGGACCTTTCCTCAGCCAGATCTTCCTCCCTTTCATCACTGGGTACGGTGCATCCATACTGTTGAACAGCACGAGAGACAATGGCAGTAGTACTTGGATCATCATCATTCTGAATCTCATCTGTGTCCTCACTATCGCTACTGTCACTACCAGAAGCCCCTTCTTCCACACCTTCCTCCACTTGATTTATTGTGAAGTCCAAGTTATCTATTTTATAAGAAATTATATTATAGCCTGTTCTTTGTTTTATGCCAATTATTTTTATTGCTAATGATTCATCTGATAAAAAGCTAAGTATTATTCATTGATAGAATTAATTAATGGGTGGAGTTACTTACCTTCCGCGGAAGTGTCTGACTCTTCGCAATAATCATCGAGAAAATCAAGCAGGGCGTCTTTGTCGCTGTCTAGCAAGGCTTGGTCAGCCCCAAGCACATTCAGTGCACGAGCAATTCTTTCCTCGGCCATTTTCCCTCAAGTTTACGCGGGTATTGTCATAGAAACGGGGTACCGCCTACTCCGCATACGGCAGGCTACAGGGGCACGAGTAAATAGCCGTAACTAAAAGCGTTATTTTCTCCAGAAACTTACGTCCAAATCGGCTCAAAATTTAACCCCAGATAGTTTGAATATAGAACTTTCCGAATAAACCAAAAAAAAATTTTTGAAAAAAAATAAGGTAAATCCATTGACGGTGCGTTTACGCGATTTTAATTTATTGTCACAACGGTCGATTTTCTCATAGCGGGTCACATATTAACTTGTTTTTGTTTGTCTAGATTTGAATGCAGCTGTTCAATTCATTACTGGATCTCAAAGTACAGCTGGTTGTATCATGGTGTCATTTTCTAGGGATGTCGGATGCTATTTCAGCAAATACTTGTGGTCCGACAACTAACACTGTCAACTGACATTCTGGATCAAACTCTTTTCAATACTGCTCTAAAAATGGTTATCAGTGAAAATTCGTTTACAATGGTGTAGTAATTAGTATACATGAATTTTTTTAATTTGCTCAAAATAACATAAGATATTATTGAGAAGTATTAGTCTAAACTATATGTGTTATTGAACATAGCATGTTAAAATTGCAGGCAATTCTCTAATGTAGGATGATTTTAAGTGGGGGAAGGAGGTAAATTCTGAGTGATTTATTATGAAGCATGGGGACTGGGCATTCTTGCCTAATGTGTACTTCCTAAATGCATTTTACATGTTCTTTCATTAGTACTAAAAACAAAATAAGACAAGGACAAGATAAAGTGTGACTACATGATATACTTATAAGTCCCTGTCCTAAACATCCACCAAAATTGGGGGGGGGGGGAGGGAATGTCTACCTCTTGACGTCTAGCTCTCATTCAAATTCATTACAGTACCCATGCGTAGAATCCTCCAGAATAGCTCACTATTCTTCCAATTCGATCCCACAAAATCATTTTCCATAGAGTAATCAAGTCTAGATCCTATCAATGCTGTGTGTGTGCCAAAGTACTTTTGATTGAAGATGACCATTAGGGATAGTATCCAGTAATACTCTGATGGTACGCTTTTACCTTGTACAGTTGAATTTAGCAGTGTCAATGACAAGCCGCCATATTTTTTGTGTGCGTGTTTCTGTTAGTATATCTGTTACGGTTGCTCGTGGACTTATTTCTTAGTTTTACGACGCTGTTTGAGTAAATTGCTGTAATGTGTAAAACAAACAAGCTGCGGGCCTCTATTTTCCACTTGTCGCTAAAAGTGCTACCGTTATGCCATTCATTTATACGCGACCTCGTTAAAAAAAAAAAAAAAAAAACTTTTGTGGTTATTGGACTTTTCCAGCAGTAACCTCAACATATAACATTTTTGTGGCAAATTGTGGGAATTGATGACATGAAAATGGCTCATTCAGTGGAGTGCAAAGTACATATGAAATTATGACTGCATAGAAACCATGCTTTGAAGCACTTCCCTGCAATCTACATAGTGTTGATAGCCAAAGTCCTCAAATAGTGTCTCTGTGTCAACGAACTGATAAAAATGATCTTGACTTATAGATGGTGGGCATAGAGTGACTGGAACATTCACTGTGCCAAATTCTTCTTCTGCAACTGGCCCATCATAATCAATTCCATACTCAGAAATCTTGTTATTAGATAAAACTAAATCTGTATCTTTTATAAGTGAGTTAATCATGATCGTTGTGGCGACCAATTTTTTTCTGTACGTACAGGATGCAAATTCCATGCACTTGCAAATTGAGTCAGGCTTTTTTTAATGCGTGGTAAAAAGATGGAATGTAAAACAAACAGATCAAAATCATCACATGGATCAAGGACTCCCGTAGCTTCCATTGCATAAAATAGTTCATGGTAAGTAGAACAGACACATCTATAGACATCACACCACAGCCGCTCAATGCGTTGATTATGAACTGATGAACCAGCTATGTGGCTTCCTCTTCCCAAACCCCTTACAGCTATCATATACTGACAGACTAGAATGTTCTCACCACCTTTGTCTGAGCGGACATGGCTTTGTAATCCATACTCTTTCACAGCTGCTAAGAAAAGTTTGTATACTGTGAATTGTTATCAGCACATGACAAATATGTAATTATGCGTGAATAACCATCTATGCCCCCATGTATTACAAATAATAAGGCTATGATGGCCATCAATGTGCCACAAGCTATTACTGTGCTTCACAGAGTATGTACGGAGAGTAATAACCTGGTGCCACCTAATCAATCGTCTCAAAGGGTCAACCTGCAAAATACTTTCACGTAACCTATATCTCGGAATGTATATACCACGGCTTTTTAAAAATCCACTAATTAGTTGCTGCCCACAATTAGGATATTGTTCTTGTATGGTTGTCAAGACATTGTCTAATTGCTCATCTGAAATATCAGTATACTTGAGTATTTGATAGCCGGCATCTCTCAGTCTTCTCCAAACAGTTGTTCAACTTGTTTCCAATGCATTTGTTACCTCTGTCCAAGTACTGTATATCCCGATGTTCTCATTAATTCGATCATTTCAAAATTTAGAATGATGGTTGGTTGGCCTACGCTCCCAATGGTGTGAAGAATAAGGAAGTACATTAACTGGTGGAATTGTTGTGTCATTAAAGCCATAGATCATAAGACGCAAGTAATGAACAAGGTTTTTCCACATTTCTTCAATTCAGTTCCATAAGTAGATGAAGAATAGTTGAATGCCTTCCTCTAAAATAACCAGCATAGCTTCTAATTGGTTTATTAGATTCTGAGATAACTGTTCTAGCCCAGCTTGGCACCATCACAACCACCAATAAATACCTGGTACTCCACTGTGGTATTATCTAAACACAAACAATATACGTGAACAACCGGTCTTCTTAACTGTCCATGATACTACACATGGTCTGCCCACAAACTAGCCATTTATAAAGCAACAAAACAAGGGCAGGTTCAGGAGTTAGATTTATCACAATCTAGCTATATATTTCTAAAATAGAGCAAACTTACTTAAAAATCTATGGACTAGGGCCAATTAAATTAATTTAACAAAAAATTAAGTAGCTAAATAACGCAATGCTGCAATGACTGAGAAGATAACTTACACTAGATTCTCCTAGAGACATGTCTTACTCATGGACTAGAAAGGCAACGCAGCAAGCTTTATCAATCCTTTCAGAAATGCACGCGTAAGGAGGCAGTCGCTACTTATCGTGACCTTTTACGTGACGGCTCTGCTTTGCAAATTGTTTGTCATGCGCACATCGTTGTGGGGAGGTGCCACACAACATCAAAAGAAAATGTGAATTATTAGCAGCATTTCTTATGTTTATTTACAGCTATTCGTTAATTTTATTTATTTATTAATTTTGACTCAATTTTATGTACAATTGAGCTATGTGATCTATGTAAATAAACCTGATTGAGCTTTTGCTAACAGTAGCTACTCATTTTAATCTATCTCACAGGAGAGAAAAGTGCTCTCATTATCTCATAAGAAGAAGATGCATCTACTTTGTTCTCAAGAGTAGCTATAGGGCACAGCCACCAGGTTCAGAAGAGTGTATAGGAGAGGATATGGCTTCCTTGTTCTTCAGAGGAGGGAGTAGCTAGTTCTCTGGCTTTCCTAAGAATTCATACCTCTGCAGAAGGGAAGGAAACCACATCCTGGTTTGTTTGTTTTTGTTTTGTATTCAAATGAGAGGTTGAAGAAAAGGCACAACTCCTTGGGGAGAGATACACCCTTAGCTTATTATGATAATATCAACCAATTCAGAACCTTTGATTTGGTTCATTCCATATTGTTATGGCCCTGCTATGGAACTATAATTTAGCTAAGTGTATAACTATTCTATAGGAATGTTTTAGAATAAGTGTACAAAAATTATCAACCCTGGTGCTTCTACCCTACTGGTGCTCTCTTGGTAAAACACTTAAAATGTGAATACTGCAATTATACTTGCCAGATTTGCACAGGTACATATGTTGTTTATGTAATAACCTGGGATCAATTAGCTATATATAGCCAATAGTTAATTATAGCTATAACAGCAAACTTTTATTCAAAATAATTGAAATAACAAAAACTGACCACCAGTATTTATACCAATAACTAATTAGTGTATATAAACTAGGTGACATCACTACAGTAGTTGAAATGATGCAACTAGTATAGGCCCTTTTGATGCTTTGGACAAATTGTACGGTTGCAGTTAGTAAACAATCTACATGTCTGTACAATTGTGCAAACAGGTAAAGGGTATCCAAGTGTACATATACAATTGTGCGAACAGGTAAAGGGTTTCAAGTCTATCAGTTGTCAAACCATTATATTATTCTCACATCTCGTCACTTTTCCCTGCAAATTTTGTTTCCACAAACCGAGCTGATTTTTTCTCCCTCTAACCTTACCGCGTCGATTATTTTTTTTAAAAACATGCCGATTCTTCCAGAAACCGAACCGATATTTTTATCGGATCGGTATTTTTTTACGTATTTATCGCCAATTCCGGAAATTAATTTTGAAACAAACGGCCCACCATACTTTTCCACTATGTAAAATAGCTAGGATGGGAATTACCAACTTGACAGTTGATCAACACATTCGATAAAGTATATTCATAAGCCTACTCACACTTGAGGAGCAACACCCACAATCCTAAAACCACGCCCCATAAACACAGTTCCTTAATCAGACTCCTAGCTAGTTCCTAGGAATGAGCACCATGGAAGCACAACAAACACTTGAGGCCAGTCCCAGAGAAGCAGGTGAGCTGATGACCATGGTAGGCCCAGCCTAATGTGTGCACATGTTGTATGGAAGGTAGCAAGTGCAGATTCCAGTCAAGAGTTGACTCAGAGACTCAATGCCAGACTAGAACAACAGCTAGGTAAGCCAACTGTGTGCTCCTATGCTGTCCTGCTAGCTAGTGGATATAATATACTGCTCTCACAAACCTTTTAAATAGTACTCAGAAGTGTGAGTTGTTAGCACTTGTCTGTGACTATACATTTACTAGCCAGAAACTAACTTCTCAACTTTCTTCAGTACAATACAGTTTACCAGCCAGCAACTTCTCAGCTTTTTACATCATTAGAATACACCAATTTTTGAGATCTTGGCAGTAAGCTAACGTGAGTTGCAAAAACCACTAGACCTTGGATGTTCCAAATCTTGACTCACAATTGCACCAAAAATTATCATATACACTGTCTTGGATTACAAGTGCTAACATTTACTGCCCTTTTTGTTATTTACCGTCGGCATGCATGCATGATAGGGTTATAGCAGTGGTCCTGTCTATTTGTCACACTCTAATTTACGAGATAGCTGACAATTAATTGTTGATTAGGCATGAACTTACACAAACAATGATTTAAGCCTTTCGTTGTGCTAGCGGGCTGATTTTTGAAGGAAAAAAAAAAAAAGAGAGAACCAATCTAGAACTCCATAAAGATTGCGGCATAAACCAAAACTACCACGAGCAGCAATAAATTATCTGCTCGCATGATTACGATGTGACATGGGGGCACTAACCACAGTGCAAAGCTCACGAACGATCGCATGACCAAAAATGACTAGCTTTACACAAGGCCACCGTCTTCAAGATGTACTGTGTGTGACTGACTGATGGTCCCTCTCACACTTGCATGCTAAAGGTTAAATACCCACTATTAATATAATACAAAGCCTAAAAATATCACTGTTCGTTAGTAGATTAGATATTGTTGATTTTCTGACTAAATATAGTTGGCTTATGTGCAGATAGCTTGCATTGAGAAAACCAATTAGAGAACCTGAATGTGAAGCATATTGATGTTGTATTACATGACTATCTTAAGGGTGCCCTGCCACCGGGACCTGTGGTCGTTTAATCATTCAGTATAATACCGCAGAACCGCCCGTAACCCAACCCCCGCATGCAATCTATTCACGCGAGGCCAGCTCTGAATTTCTACGCGGATCAATTAACTTTGGCGCCAAAAAAATCTACCGGTTACCGCGAAGCAGGAGGACAAACGGGTCTGGGCTATACCTGTATAACTGTAGTGTACTACTAGTCTGAAACAGTCACCTCAAATAACATCCTTCTATTATACTTTCAGGGTACCGAATGAGGTTGTACTTGTGAAGCCATTGGAGCAGCTTAAAACTCTGTCTCAACGGTGACCAACTCCATCCTGACTGGTACCAGCTCCAACTATTCCACCAACCTTGTATTCAGACTTGGCTGCGTATAGACTCCGTCATCATCACTTCAGTTCTTTCTGTCGAGATTGCTACCGCTATATTCTTCAGCCCTATCACCTACAAGTCTGAAATTTGTGCTGAACTACCCCGCTCTCACTAATGAGCAACCAACTCCAAGCAACATTGGGAATACGCCGTCCTTCTGCTCGGGGACTAACCTTTTCCAAAGTTACAACGGCCATCTCACGACTCATTATTGTATTTCTTATTTTTGTTTACAAATGGGCTCTTTTTAGAGTTACCACAAGTCAATTGATTATGCTCTTACCAATAAATTGCGCGTTCGCGGAGCTCAACGTTATGGGGGGCGGGGTAAAATAGCGAATCAGTAGTCAACTTGAAAATATAAATCGATATTTCGTGGAATTGTATCGTTGAATTGAATCCAAATTTTGCGCACAAGCAGCATACCCCCCTTAGAATAAAGTTACAGAGAGATTTTTTTAGAATAACGCAGGAGTAAAACGGCACGAAAATTTTACTATTTACAAAAAAAGAATATAGATATTAGAAATATGGCTCTGTAATGTTGCGAAGAAGCCTGCTAGCTACCTCTGGAAAAAAAATGAGCACTCTAGTTCCTTCGGCCGCTTCGAAATAACACCAAATAGTAGCAGGTGTGCAGAGCTGTATCGCCGTCCCAGACGGGTCTTCATTCTTCAAATTTGGCTTGCTGGAGTCCTTTATTGGTGCTCATTCCATCTGTAACAACAAAGCAAGCCCACAGTACACAGAAAAAGAAATATAAAGACATAGCAAAAACAGTCAATTTGCGGTTACGCGCCTCGGTTTCCGGTGGCAGGGCACCCTTAAGATGCTGTATAACTGGCTGAACAGTGGTTTGCTATACTATGTACTGATGGACCAATGGAGACACATACCTACCCTGAACGTTAGCCAGCCCCGCCCATGAAAAGGCTAGATAAATGGGCAACAGAGAAGTGATTGGCCTTTATATAAATGTGCCTCAAATACTTTTGCATGCTTAATCAGGCCAAACTGAAGGCATACGTAGAGCTGTAAGGTCGCAGTTTTAACTGGAAGAATCGTTTGACTCTTCCGGACTCCGAGATACAGCATTAGTGCACACCCTCATAAGTACATGTACTCCTTTTTCACATGCAACACAGACATACTTGTGTCATTGCCAATATGTACCATCATATTTTCCAATTGCTACCAGTTTATAAAGAATTAGACAAGTTAAAATTTTGTTTTCTGGATTTCACTTTCCCTGGATTTGCTGGTGTAGTCCGTGTGTAACCATGATATGATTTCATTTCATTAACAGGGTTTGTACTTACAATTTTCATTTGCTGGTTGCATGTTACACTTTTCCTTCTACTCATTATATTTTCCATTGCAGGTGAGCCTGACTTAGCCGATACTCTTAGTAAACTGATTCCAGCTAAAGCAGACTGGTATAATATAATGACACTGCTAAAAGTTCCCGACGGACATCTTCAAGGTATTCAACTCCAACGCTTCCACCAGGTTGATAAGTGCCTCACAGATGGGTTGTCCTATTGGCTCCGTGGAAATACGCAGAAGTACAAAGGTGCACCAAAAGTCAACTGGAAATCTGTGCTGACTATACTACGTGGCGAAGTCGTTAATCAAAATGAACTCGCGGATAAAATTGAGGGGGAAATTAAAGAAGAAATTAAAAAAGAAATCCAGGCCTAAACTGCTGTTCAACAAAAATGTAGTTTCATCAATTTGTGTACAATTCTGGTTGTGTGTGTTCTTATACAGTATACATTATCACAGTATCTTCATTAAGTGTTCTTCTAATATTATGGTAATGGTATTAGTATCATAGTGGCCACACATATAGCAGTTATGAAGTACATATATCAAATAGACCACAAATAGCTAGCCAACAGTGTCATAGTTGGAGGTGCAATAAAGCCTCTAGAACTTGACTATAAGTTGTATTGGAGTTATTCTTAAAACAACAACAACAAACAAACAACAACAAACGACAAAACAGCAAATATCTATTAAGGAAGCCAAGCTAAACAAAATACTTTAATGGGAGAAAAATTACTCTGGATGAGGTGGTTGACCTAGTCACTGACAATATTTTTGACATGAGATATGTCACTATTATTGAGGAGCTATTCTTGAAGCTAGTGAGCTCCAGTTGCTCACAGAAGCAATCACTTCACTAAAATATGGCTGGTGAAATCTCTCTCTAATTTTTTATTTATTTATTTATTTAATTTTTTGTTTCTTGTGGAGCATGCATGCAGTCACATCTCCTCAGGTGCTCAGTGGGCAATTGCATTGCTTGTTGACATGGCTGCCAGTAAGTACACTGTGAATACATGTATATAAAAATAAACATCTTGTGCCCTGGTGAACAGATTGCTAGCCAATGCTATTGAAAGCATACTCGGCACACAGTTGAGATTATGGCCACAACAACAACTTTGTGGTTGTTGCTAGTCAACCAAATTGAACCATACGTTTACCAACCCATATATGTTATAAGTACTTTATACTCCTGACCAATCTGCCAGTGAAAAAGTCAAGGAATACCACCATAGATTCCCATTTAATGCAGCTATGTTATTTACTCAATTTCTAGTGCAGTTGCTAACAGAATGTGTATACCTTTTTTTTAAATTGCCTAACATTTGATTTTTGCTAATTGGCGAGCGAGCGTAGCGAGCGAGACACTTACAGGGGTAACACAATCGAAAATCGGGGATGTTTGTTTATTTATTTATTTGTATATATGTATGGACGTACGTAAGGCATTTTTGTACTTTGACCCTCGCGTTTTTGTGTTAGTTCGGTTGTCGACCCCGTCCCAAACTTCACTAAACAGAATCCTCTGTTTATCGATCAGTACCCGTATCACCCTAGAAATTGAATTGTTTACCTTTTTGAATTCTTTTACTGGTGCAGTTAAAACGTGAAAACTTACAGGACTTCCATTTCTATTCGAGTTAGTGGTGGTGGTAAGTCAATGCGCTCTTTGTCATGGTTATAAGCCGTGCTCAACAGTATTTACTTGAAAATACATTGTCCACTAGACTACTGCGAAGGTAAGTCTGTGTAGGTGCATGTCCAGTTGTGTCAAAACATTGTGTGTTACAACCATTACTTAGCTAAAGAATATCACAAAGGAAACATTTAAATAACGTGTATTGTTTTGTTGTTGTTTTTTCCCCTTTAATTCAAGCAGTTGCAGAGAGTTGTTACTATGGCACTGAAATCCCTTTACCGTGTATGCAAAATTTAAAAACTGGTCCTTATTTTCAGTAGCTTCAGTGTTAGAAGTCAAAATCATTCATATAAAAATAGTATAGTCTTTAGGCTCGCTCACCATTTGTGCTCAAGCACATCACTAGTATTAACTATTACATTAATGTTAAACTATCACACATAAACAACTATCTGTCTATACAACTCTTGAAGGACTTCACATAACTACCTTATTTTCATGTCATTTTCATAGAATGTGAAGTTTTTGCAGATATCAATAATGTTAAATAAGTGTGCTAACACAAAGAAATGCTAGGGTCACTAAATGGAACTATAGTGAATAAAAAATCTCAGTCCATCAAGTTCAATGTATCAACTCCAAATCATGGCTATGCCAGGAAGTGGTAATCCCCTTACAATGAATATAATTATAATTGTGTGTGGGTGGAAAGTGCAAAGTTTGAACCTGCAAAACAAAATACTTTTCCTAGCTAACCAGTAAAACTGTTTGAAGAAGAAGAAAAAAATGTCTGAAGAGCAAGACCAGCAAGGTACATATGTAGTAGAATCACCTCTACTTACTACTAGCTTTCCACATTTAAACAGTGCAAAAGAAACCAGAAGCAGATTGGGAAGCTAATCTTGAGTCTAGCAAGAAAGATGAAGAAAAAGAGCTAGAAAAAAAGCTAACCAAGAAACTAGGTGAGTGGTTGTTGGACATTAACTTGACTATTTCAACACATTCGATAAAATATATTCATAAGCCTACTCACACGAGGAGCAACACCCACAATCCTAAAACCACGCCCCATAAACACAGTTCCTTAATCAGACTCCTAGCTAGTTCCTAGGAATGAGCACCATGGAAGCACAACAAACACTTGAGGCCAGTCCCAGAGAAGCAGGTGAGCTGATGACCATGGTAGGCCCAGCCTAATGTGTGCACATGTTGTATGGAAGGTAGCAAGTGCAGATTCCAGTCAAGAGTTGACTCAGAGACTCAATGCCAGACTAGAACAACAGCTAGGTAAGCCAACTGTGTGCTCCTATGCTGTCCTGCTAGCTAGTGGATATAATATACTGCTCTCATTCTCACAAACCTTTTAAATAGTACTCAGAAGTGTGAGTTGTTAGCACTTGTCTGTGACTATACATTTACTAGCCAGAAACTAACTTCTCAACTTTCTTCAGTACAATACAGTTTACCAGCCAGCAACTTCTCAGCTTTTTACATCATTAGAATACACCAATTTTTGAGATCTTGGCAGTAAGCTAACGTGAGTTGCAAAAACCACTAGACCTTGGATGTTCCAAATCTTGACTCACAATTGCACCAAAAATTATCATATACACTGTCTTGGATTACAAGTGCTAACATTTACTGCCCTTTTTGTTATTTACCGTCGGCATGCATGCATGATAGGGTTATAGCAGTGGTCCTGTCTATTTGTCACACTCTAATTTACGAGATAGCTGACAATAATTGTTGATTAGGCATGAACTTACACAAAACAATGTCCTTTCGTTGTGCTATTGGGCTGATTTTTGGGGGAAAAAAGAAAAAGCGAACCTATCAGCTTCACATAGGTACTGCCGTTTATCATTGCACAGCTATATTTATTGATACCTGATTGGTCTGAGAGGATATAGTAGCACTGAGGGTTCGTACTTTTAGTGCTGGTGCTTCATTGTTGTTGTTTTTTCAATACATATCTTGGCTCTGCCCAAAGTGGAGTTAGCGTAAATAAAATTTGAAGGCAGCTATGAATGGTTTGCACAATTAAATGACTGCAGTAAAAGGTGAGAACCCATAACGCTACTATACACAAGCTAGCTATTATATAAATCATTTCTCAAAATTACTTCGGCACACCTAATCAGGTAAATAGAGGTTGGTATATAGCTGGTGCAACGAAAATGGTACATGTATGTAAATGTATTCAATGTGCAATGGATACTAGCCTGTAGTTTCAACGCAACTCCAAATCTAGAACTCCATAAAGATTGCGGCATAAACCAAAACTACCACGAGCAGCAAGAAATTATCTGCTCGCGTGATTACGATGTGACATGGGGGCACTAAAAGCTTACGATCGCATGACCAAAAATGACTAGCTTTACACCAGGCCACCGTCTTCACGATGTATTGTTGTTTGACTGACTGACGGTGTACAACCCTCTCGCACTTGCATGCTAAAGGTTAAATACCCACTATTAATATAATACAAAGCCTAAAAATATCATTGTTCGTTTGTAGATATTGTTGATTTTCTGACTAAATTATAGTTGGCTTATGTGCAGATAGCTTGCATTGAGAAAACCAATTAGAGAACCTGAATGTGAAGCATATTGATGCTGTATTACATGACTATCTTAAGATGCTGTATAACTGGCTGAACAGTGGTTTGCTATACTATGTACTGATGGACCATTGGAGACACATACCTACCCTGAACGTTAGCCAGCCCCGCCCATGAAAAGGCTAGATAAATAAGCAACAGAGAAGTGATTGGCCTTTATATAAATGTGCCTCGAATAATTTATTTAGCATGCTCAATCAGGCCAAACTGAGTGACTAAATGAAGGCATATGTAGAGCCGGAGGGTTGCAGTTTTATCTGGACGAATCGTTTGGCTCTTCCGGACTCCGAGATACAGCATTAGTGCACACCCTCATAAGTACATGTACTCCTTTTTCACATGCAACACAGACATACTTGTGTCATTGCCAATATGTACCATCATATGTTCCAATTGCTACCAGTTTATAAAGAATTAGACAAGTTAAAATTTTGTTTTCTGGATTTCACTTTCCCTGGATTTGCTGGTGTAGTCCGTGTGTAACCATGATATGATTTCATTTCATTAACAGGGTTTGTACTTACAATTTTCATTTGCTGGTTGCATGTTACACTTTTCCTTCTACTCATTATATTTTCCATTGCAGGTGAGCCTGACTTAGCCGATACTCTTAGTAAACTGATTCCAGCTAAAGCAGACTGGTATAATATAATGACACTGCTAAAAGTTCCCGACGGACATCTTCAAGGTATTCAACTCCAACGCTTCCACCAGGTTGATAAGTGCCTCACAGATGGGTTGTCCTATTGGCTCCGTGGAAATACGCAGAAGTACAAAGGTGCACCAAAAGTCAACTGGAAAGCTGTGCTGACTATACTACGTGGCGAAGTCGTTAATCTAAATGAACTCGCGGATAAAATTGAGGGGAAAATTAAAGAAGAAATTAAAAAAGAAATCCAGGCCTAAACTGCTGTTCAACAAAAATGTAGTTTCATCAATTTGTGTACAATTCTGGTTGTGTGTGTTCTTATACAGTATACATTATCACAGTATCTTCATTAAGTGTTCTTCTAATATTATGGTAATGGTATTAGTATCATAGTGGCCACACATATAGCAGTTATGAAGTACATATATCAAATAGACCACAAAAGCTAGCCAACAGTGTCATAGTTGGAGGTGCAATAAAGCCTCTAGAACTTGACTATATGTTGTATTGGAGTTATTCTTAAAACAACAACAACAAACAAACAACAACAAACAACAAAACAGCAAATATCTATTAACCCTCTCACCGGCAGATAAAATTCAGTTATTTTTTCTACATGAATAATGTTTAAAAATAAATATAAAATCAGGAGTTCAAAAAAGTACCTAGCAACCATATATCACGTGAAAGTACATGTATTGTTCAACATTTTTGGTCAAATTTGGTTGCTTAGCAACAAACCACAAAGTGGTTTTGGGACCACAATGTAACTATATCATCATAACAAAGTGATCTGTATGCTTCCAGTGCAATATTAGCAATTGTTTGTGCGTGATTAGATATTTTTTACTGTTATAATAGACAGTTATCTCAGCCAGCAATGCTGTTGCTCACTGATGACACCAGAGGAGGCGTGACTGTTTGCTGGGCAATAGCTGGGCAGAAGAACATCAAGAATACAAGAATATTTTACTAACAAATCCAGTCCTCTGCACACACTCACTCCTCTCTCTAGCCACATTCTTACTCATACTCTTCCTTTTTCATCCATTCAATACTTTGTCAACCTTTCTTCATGCTTTCAGCATAATCAGTATTACCATCATCTCAATATTCAGACCTTGCAGAAGTAGAGACATCATCCTTTGAATGAATAGGAAGTCCAAAGTAATTCAGAGAGCAAAGGTGGCTAAGTCAAATCATTACTCATTGCTGGGAGTTTGTAAGAAAAGAGTTTACAGCTGTGACCAAATTAGCGCCATATTCCCGGGAAAGCTTTTGGGCACAATAAAACTTACCGCCATGTTCCCGGGAAAACTATTTCTTACTTTTTTCCCTCCAATACTGCGTAAATAGCTGCTTTTCTTACCTGGAATATCAAGTTCCATATCCTCTTTGACATTGCTGCTGGTATGTTCGCTACCTACAGTGCTCTAGTAGCTCTCAAGTTGAAAACTAGTAGTTTCCTCAACCGGTAATGAAATGACAGCTTTAGCGAGCAAGTCCAACTCTCTATTCTCGACAGTAGTACCTCTGCGGTAGCTATATAGCTCCTGTACCCCTTCCCTCTCACGTTCGCAGTCTAAAACGTCGTCCCAGACAAGATCCACCGCCTCAGTTGCAGACAAATTTATCGCCATTTTTCGAACTAACGTTAAGTTTATTTTTAGCCCGACTTACCTTAGTTACGTAGTAGCTATTTCTATTCTAAAAATACATGCAATAGAACAACACATTAGCCGTGCTCTGGACGCTGCAGCTAAGCTTTAGCGTTTATCGGGAAAATATTTTTTCCCGCATTACGTCATCCTTGAGCGCCTATAGGCGCTTGTGCCGGTGACAGGGTTAAGGAAGCCAAGCTAAACAAAATACTTTAATGGGAGAAAAATTATTCTGGATGAGGTGGTTGACCTAGTCACTGACAATATTTTTGACATGAGATATGTCACTATTATTGAGGAGTTATTCTTGAAGCTAGTGAGCTCCAGTTGCTCACAGAAGCAATTACTTCACTAAAATATGGCTGGTGAGCTCTCTCTCCAATTTTTTATTTATTTATTTATTTAATTTTTTGTTTCTTGTGGAGCATGCATGCAGTCACATCTCCTCAGGTGCTCAGTGGGCAATTGTATTGCTAGTTGACATGGCTGCCTGTAAGTACACTGTGAATACATGTATACATCTTGTGTCCTGGTGAACAGATTGCTAGCCAATGCTATTGAAAGCATACTCGGCACACAGTTGAGATTATGGCCACAACAACAACTTTGTGGTTGTTGCTAGGCAACCAAATTGAACCACACGTTTACCAACCCATATTATGTTATAAGTACTTTATACTCCTGATACCACAAATGTAAAAAAAAAAAAAAAAAAAAAAAGGTAATTTTATCTGCCAGTGAAAAAGTCAAGGAATACCACCATAGATTCCCATTTAATGCAGCTATGTTATTTACTCAATTTCTAGTGCAGTTGCTAACAGAATGTGTATACCTTTTTTAAAAATTGCCTAACATTTGATTTTTGCTAATATTAACTATTACATTAAAGTTAAACTATCACACATAAACAACTATCTGTCTACAACTCTTGAAGGACTTCACATAACTACCTTATTTTCATGTCATTTTCATAGAATGTGAAGTTTTTGCAGATATCAATAATGTTAAATAAGTGTGCTAACACAAGGCAATGCTAGGGTCACTAAATGGAACTGAGAATCTCAGTCCGGCAAGTTCAATGTATCAACACCAAATCACGGCCAGGAAGTGGTAATAATATCCTTACAATGAATATAATTATAATTGTAAGTGGGTGGAGAGTGCAAAGTTTGAACCTGCAAAACAAAATACTTTTCCTAGCTAACCAGTAAAACTGTTTGAAGAAGAAGAAAAAAATGTCTGAAGAGCAAGACCAGCAAGGTACATATGTAGTAGAATCACCTCTACTTACTACTAGCTTTCCACATTTAAACAGTGCAAGAGAAACCAGAAGCAGATTGGGAAGCTAATCTTAAGTCTAGCAAGAAAGATGAAGAAAAAGAGCTAGAAAAAAAGCTAACCAAGAAACTAGGTGAGTGGTTGTTGGACATTAACTTGACTATTTCATCCCTTGTAAAGTGCTAGTTACTATTGCCTGAAAGATAGACAATTATCACCTACTGTAATTGTTGTCACACCAATGCATTTGGCTTACATTTGTTGCTCCAATTCTGTTGTTGTTGTTTTTATTTTACTGTCTCTCGCTGTTTGCCTGACTAGTTCAATGACAACCAATATATGTGGTTTTGGTCCATCGTTTATAATCCATCCCCACGATACTGAATAGGCTGAACTATCCAGGAAAACAAACAGAAATAATTATAGTCCTGGAATTAGGAATAGAAAGGACTATTTCTTACACAATAAGATTTATACTATATGATATTTTTAAAAACTCTCAGCCAACATATTTTGTCAAAATAAGTCCCAGTAGTATAAAGTGAGCCTTAAACACGGCTGTGCCAAAAAATTTGCTTTGACGAAAAAACCAACTTGTGTATACCTTTCGTAGCTGCACAAGTTTTGTTTGGCAGTTTATGGAGGAGACCCATAGCAACCATTGCCAAGGCTAAATAGAAGTGATAAGTGCTATCAACCACAGAAATCTTGCCTCCAAACTTAACCGGTGCAAACTTAATTGTAATATTAGCATGGGGAGAGAGGTGTAAATCAACCTTTCTTTCGGATGAGAAATTCTTCAAGTTGCAAATGCTGAGCTGTCAAAAATTCAGAACAAACGGCTGGGGTGGGGCATGCACCTATTACTTCCAGGAGGGGCATCTTTTTTAATTTGCGGCCGTCTGCACATCAGCGGCAAGCTAATAGGGATCACGAGATGAAGTCCAGACTTGGAACATTTATTGTGATGTAAATGAGATACATGTACGTTTAGTTTTTGTCAATAGAATGTCTAGAAAAAATTAGCTCTTGAAGTCACAAATTTAGAAAAGTAAATTTGTAGTCATTGAAAGCTAAATGTAGAGAAATGGGGATCGAGGAGAGAAATCTGTAGAGCTTTGAATTGCGTGAAATGTTCGTAGAAATGTTTCGCTCAAATCTTAACTTACCAGTACACTCTCTCTCTAAATTTTTGGAAGATTATATGATCAAGAGTAATCTTACCATATTCAAATTGTTGTAACGTTAGCATTTAAAAGGTTATTTTACACATTTACACCGAGAAATTGCATGGGCTGGATGGGTCTCCACCCTTAATGATAACTAATATGGCTACTACAGTATAAATATTTATTATGTACTGAACAGGCCTAATACTGGTTGCCACATAGGAAATGTATTAAAATTTTTAAATAATTCTAATGCTCCAGTTACTAAACAAAAAACTTGGAGTTTTTAAATTATATATATATACGGTAATCTTATAAAGTCCTGTGTGACTAGGTATTGACATACTTATAGATTCAATTATATAGTATTTTCACTAGTCCATATTAAGTTTTAATTTTGACAGTCTATGGGAAAAGGGGGCACTTCACTCAAACAAAAAAAATTGAGTTTTTTATGCTAATAAAAAGCTACAATTTATCTCAACTTAGTGCTAAAATACTGGAGGGTAAAACCTTCCACGCTCAGAGAAACTGGCAGTTGAACTGGGCTGTATTCAGCAAAGCAATTGAACTAAAAATCGAGAAAACATAAATTGAATTTCCACTTCCGGTATTATTAATGTTTCCGTATACTTAACGGCGCACTCCGCATACGCAATTAAATCGTACAGACGCTTTTTAACAGCGACTAACGAAGTTTGCATAGAGTTCTTTTTAGCTTTCAGAGCGTCTCACAGCCTGTTTTGTCGGGATCCTTGGCTACTCTACTCCATGTAGTAGTAAACGTTCAACCAGAGGTAAGCTGTAGATTGCATGCACTATTCTCAAAGCTATGCCGTTTTTTTTTAAGCTGCTAGTTTGAAACTCCGCCCATTCCCCGTTTATTGTACTTCGAGAACGAGAGAGAATAAAAAGTAGCTTGTCTTTCCACGGCACGCTTGGGGTCTTTTAAGTTGTTTCGGCATTTGAAATTTGGCGTAGACTTAGAGTAAGGGTCACTAAGACTAATTCTGCAAAAAACAAAAATAGGAGAAAGAAAGAATTTTTCCTACGACTTACTTCTGGAGCCTATATCTCAATTTCAATTTTTGCGTGAAGTGTCCCCTTTTCCCATAGACTGTCACAAATGTTTCAGTCACTCTTCAGTGACCATCATCATGATAATTAAGGAGGATAGACATATCACATCTGCTTTGATGTCCAATGGCTATCCTCGTAGCTTCATTCAGGGAGTATCAAAGAAGATCAATAGATCAAGATCGGATGAACTACCAGTAGCAACAGTAGTCCTGCCGTATGTCAAGAATGTTTCGGAGAGTATAAGAATTTTGACTAATTTGAATGTGAGGACATGTTTTAAACCACATAAGACTTTAAGAAATATTCGTGTGCATGCAAAAGGCCGAGAACAGATGAATAAAAAAAACTGGAGTGATTTACCAAATACCATGTGGCACATGCAATGAGATATATATTGGACAGACTGGGCGTTCTCTAAAACACAGAATGAAGGAACACCAAAGAGCTCTCACTTCATGGGATAATTTTTATGTGACATCTGCCGTAGCAGAACATGCTATCAAAACAGGCCATTGATTGGAGTGGTGCTAAAGTTATTGATAGAAATGATCACTTCTATCAGAGATGTCAGCTTGAATCATGGCATATTCAAAGCAATAAGAATGCTCTAAACAGAGAAATTAGAACTCTCCCCAGGGTATACCAAAGCCTCATGCAATAACTTGTTATAGCTTAGTGACTCATGAACATATTATAGCCAGGTCATGGCCAGGTGCTGATCACAGCTCCAAGGTCAGTGGCACCACTCGCTTCTCTGAGGAACCAATACATAGTCACTGGATGGCCACATCACAAAGCCAGTGAGAGAGAGAAGGTTGGGGCTCAAGGGTAGTTCAGCATTTCTCTTGTCATACCGCTCAGTTCTCGCAGTGTATGCTTGTCTGTACTTACTTTCACAGGTACAACATTACCTAGAGGTCATTTTTAGTGCTATCATAATATCACTGATGATGGTCACTGAAGAGTGACTGAAACGTTTGCTAAATTAAAACTTAACATGGACTAGTGAAAATACTATATAATTGTATCTATAAGTATATATACGGTAATAACAACAGGCATTTCTAAGGAATTACCACACAGGTTTGAACATAACCTATATTAAGACTTGCTTACTGCCATAGTAGCTGAAAAAGCTGTGTAAAGGCAGCTAATATATTTATTAGTTTACTTTGTGCCTTTTTTTTTTAACCTAAGCAGTGGTTGTAACTCACAACACCTTCACACACACACACACACACACACACACACACACTTGTTCACAGGATGACATACCAACACAAACCTTCATGGTTAGACTAAATGGACAATTGATTTTCTAATAATTGAACAACACTGTGGCGTAAGGCTTATAACCATGACAAATAGCGCATTAACTTACCACTGCCATTCATTCGAATATAAAAAGAACTCAGGTAAATTTGTAAGTTTCAAAGCGGTAAACAATTCAATCATTGGATGATATGGGTAAAGAACACGATAAAAATAACACAAAGTTAAGATTTTTTAACAGCATGCTTCAAAATTAGGAAGAAAAAAGCAACCAAAACCAATAATAGTTAACTATAAAATTGGTTAACTGTAATGGTATGACATAGTACTCAAAATAGTTAATGATACACAATACAGTGTCCGTGCAATTTAAATATGTTTACCTTTTACAGGTAGCAGTGACCTTAGTGAAGTGTATGGAAATGTGCTCCCTGCTCAAGACAAGTGGGATAAACTACTGCTAGCATTGAAAGTTCCAGACTGGGAAATAAAGAGTATGAAAAAGAACAATTTTCATCAGACAGACGACTGCCTCATGGATGGACTCTCATACTGGCTTAAGGGAAACACTAAAACCGAAGACCCCAACGCCCCTGATGTTAATTGGAAGTCAATGCTGGCGGCTTTGAAGGATGCAGTGGGACAACGTGGCCTTGCAGATACAATAAAGGAGAAACTTCGGAAATCAATTGCCAAATGATCATCAGATGGATTTACACCATAATTATGTTTAAATGATGTTGATACTTGATTGAGAACCTCATTGCAACGTTAGTACTGTAGCCAATAGAAGTTCATGACATGCTGGTGACTAAGTAATAAGTATTACTCAATTTTTTACAAGTGACTGCAACATACAGCTAAACGAAAGGTGCACATACAGCTAAAGGAATGCACAAAGTTAAGAGATTCTATCCTGCCCAGAGTTTTTGTTACTGAGACTGTGAAAGTATGGCATTATAATTATGCAGTGATGGTATCATTGATCACTCCTAATGTCAGAACAAAAATTAGTAAAAAATATTTGTTTGTTTTTTATTTATTCAAAATTTATGCAAACTACTACAGATAAATGTGATGCAAATATAACTATAGCAAGACTGTAGCCCAAACACCTAACTTGGTAGAAGTTTAGATATTTGTACAGGAACAGCAGAACAACCAGCAGGCCCGCCTATAGCATACACTTGTTTTGATAATATAACTCTAACCACCACAACCACAATACTACAGAGTTCACACCCACACATACAGAAACTGCAGTACTCTGACACTACACACACTCTAAAGCCAAGTTATTCAAATTTAGAGAGACTGCACTTAAAAAACTTTTTTTTTTAACCCACACCAGCTCCAACCACTTACTTAGCAGTTTCAAGTATTCTCAATTGTTTCTATTTCCACTAGCTGATAAGGTAAGTAATTTTGTCCATTACGCCCTATTCATTTTTCACAATTTTTGGGTTTATTTAGGGCTCAGCTATTCATCTATCTGCTGCTGCACATTAACTTTGCCGGAGTGACTGTGATGTGACTCGCATGATGGCGTACATGGGAGAGTTAGTCTAGACACCCTGTCAACTACTCTCACATCCGGGATTGTATTAATAGATATTGAATAGCACAACAACTGATAATTTAGAGGTTGCTCAAGTGACAATTGTGCATAGGTAAACAACAAAAAAAACAAAAAAAAAAAACACCTAGTCAGAGGTAGAAGAAAAATTTCAGCAATTCCACTCCAAGATGTCTAAGAGAGGACAAAAAAATTCAACATAACAGGAATTGGAAGAGGTCAAATCATTTTAGAAATCCATAAGTGTTTAAGTTGCTGGCTGTATACAGTGCCTGGAAGCTACCGTCAGACCAAGAAAAAGTAACACTGCAGGCCTTGCTGATTTAGCTTGTTTCATGCACTCTATGCCTGACATTCCATAAATCCCCGCCCCCTGCCATACATATCACTTCCTGGAATACAAAAATGGCTGCATTAGACCAGCAGTTGCACACAAGGGAAGGAACAGGGCCTCTACATGTCATTCTAGGTAGGTGAACTTGGTAGCTACTCATAATAAGGGATCTATTATCAGATTAGTAGGTGAGCAAATGTAAGCAAAGAACCATTACAATGTGAGAAAGTGTGAGCACCATTGTTGACAAGCAGGAATAGCTAGCTGACACATATGGCTGAGATCTGGAGGAAAAAAAAAACTTATTGATGCAACTTTAAATGCTTTCCAGACTAATAAAGTGGCCCAGCTAGGTAAAGCTCTACTCCTGGGAGTTCTGGCCAGAGCAGTTGGAGCAGTATAGGTTTCAACAAAGTCAGTCCAAGTTGAGTTAGAAGCTGAAGCAGCTAAATATCTGCAGGTCTGCACCATACTCAAGTTAACTGTTTTCAAAAGAAGTTAATGAGAATAGAAACAACAAACTGCTATTCTACACTTTAGGCTGTGATGATAGGCATGTGAACTAATAGAAGTCCACATTTCTGGTTTAAAGTCCTCTCAGTTAAAAGTTGAGGGTACTGATACAGATGGGATTCATTCACAGTCTTTTAAGAAGGCTCTTGAAAATAAGTTAAGGCAGTAAGTGCTGTCTAGAAAGCTCTTAGTCTTTACATCGGCAATTATGCAATTGTAAAAGTATAAAGCAACAGCATTATGAGTAATTACTAACAATTGCAAATAATCGTGCCTCTCAATATATACTTTGCTTGTTATTTATATTTGATAACTACATATCATTTCAGATGTTAATAAAGATTTCAAAACTGTGCTCACTCAACTCATACCACACGTGGCAATATGGCAAGAACTAGGACAAAGCATTGGACTGACTCCAGGAAAACTGGAAGAAATTAAGGAAAATGACAATTCTGTACGAAGGCGAATGGAAAATGTAATATTAGAATGGATGTATGGGAATGGAAACAGACCTATATCTTGGTTTACATTACTGGAAGCTCTTAGGCACCCACTGGTTGGCAGGAGCAAAGCTGCATCAAAAATTCAACAAGAAATTGAATCCACAAGTCTCATAAACTAAATATTATCTCAATAAACCTATTTTAACGAGTCAAAGAATATATAACACTGTACCTAATTTACCCATATCTTGTTGGTACCTGCAGTCAGGCCCAACTATCCCCTTCCCTTCGTTAATTACATTAAACTGCCATACACTTCACTACTAAGCAAACTTGATTCTTTCAACATACTTGTATTAGATTCTTAGCTAGTTGAACACCTCAACCAGCCCCTCCCCCAAACACAAATGCACACCTCAACCAGCCCTCCTCCAAACACAAATGCACACCTCAACCAGACCCTCCCCTACCACAAGTGCACACCTCAACCAGCCCCTCCCCCTACCACAAGTGCACACCTCAACCAGCCCCTCCCCCAACCACCAGTAAACACACTTGTTGTAGAGAGACACGACTACATCCAGGTTCTGAACGTATTTTCTGTAGACTTCATTCTGGGCAAACACGGAGCAGGCACTTTCTGGGATGGGCTCTCCGGGCAGCTCTCTCTGCTGCTGCTGCAGGTACTTCACTTCTCGCAACAAAGCAATAAGCTAAACCACACCCACAAAAGAATAGTAAAAGTTTATATCAACATTACACTTATATTTCAATGTGCAGAGTATTATTCCTTCCACCCTGCCAAGTGTCCGCCTGTACTGCTTATGTCTGTGCTTTTTTAATTTTTTTAAATTTTATTATTCACAAACAGAAATTATAACTTAATCTACTACTACTACTACTATTACTATTACAACATGATAATAGTAGTTGCACTGCAACTGTTGCTATCAATGGCTATAATATCTTTAAATTTAACTGTTGATATCAACCAATAAAGTTCAAAATACTCCTAGGTAAGTAAATATTTTTCTCTGTTTTCGCAGACAGTAAATAATACAAATTTAACCCAACGTTTGACCTGACACTCAGTCCAGCTATTAATCCCCCCCTCCCCCCAAATGCACTACACTTGAAGAACAGCTAATGGTACACAAGTATGACTTTCTAATATTGCTAATTGCACAAAGAGAAGATGCCCACCTCAGGATCAAAGTTCACAGCTAGCTGCTGATTATTGGGGTTTCTTGTGAGCAATGGCTTCTCCAAGTTTATCTTGGCTGTAGCTTGAACTTCTGCAGTCCAAGACGAGTACACTTTCTTCTCATATCTGCCACACACACACACACACACACACACCACACACAGAGAAAAAATGCTCATAATTGTCTTGGTAATTGCTAAAATTGAATAAATATTTTTTTTAATAACTAAGACTATATAATTTGGGCCTAATCAATTTCAATATACATGCTTCTCTCCTTCAAGCTCTGACTACTAAAACACTACTGTAAATGACATATAGGGGCGTGATTAGTTAATACAGAGGTAAGGATTGAAAATATCAGCTATAAACCTGACCTGTGCCAAGTACTCTCTCACTCAAAAGTAATTAATAAAATAAAATATCACTTACTCTTCAATCAGTTCAATCATTTGGTCATACTTGCTGAAGAGAACCATAGCTTCTGCCGTCTCTGTAGTGCTATACACACACACACACACACATCTAACGCCATCACTTCAGAATATATACTTATTTTACCCATTGCTAACATGCTTTAGCTTCTCCATGAAGCTCTCCACCCTATCCCTCATTTCCTGGCACCACTTGAGGATGCCTGCCACTCTGGGCATGTTCTTGTTAAGTATAGGTCCTTCTCCTGTCTGGGCCTTGGCAAGCTGCTGGTCAAAGATGACTTTACAGTCATCCAGCTCTTTGCTACAGAGCTGCACTAGGATTGGATAGTTGTGTTGAAATATCTTGTGCACTACCGGACGCTCCAGGATGGACCCCATCATATCCAACATCTAAAGACAAAAAATTACAGTAGTACTTAAAAAAAAGCCAGATTTATTGCTTCATTAATTAATTTACACATAAGTTCACTCATTGCACTAAAAATATACATGCACTGACCGTCAGCAGGAAGTAATGTGGTAAAAACAAAATGCTAAAAGGTACACCAATAAGGCAAGCCAGGAAAAGTCACATCCCTACTAGATTTTAATTGATCAAAAAAAAAAAGGGGGGGGGGGGGGTTATGTATTCATTACTATCAAATTATCTATCTTTACATAGCACAATATTGATGCAGTTTTAGTATGCGGACCTTCTGATTTCACCTGCTTTTAGCTACAATAAGTCTTCGTTTCATCACCTTTTGTTTTCCACCATCTTCTACTGAATGTGATAACAGTTTACTCATTGAGATCGAGATGACGCTTTATCCATTCAAGTTGAGGTGACACTTCACTCATTCAGTTAAAGACCACACTTTACCAGACAAGCTCAGAATTATTCATGAATATGCACACATCGTCGTTGTCGCCATTAATGACACACAAGTGTATCATATTTTGGTGCATGGACCTTCATTAGCTGATAAAAGTCTAATGATAAAAATTATTGTACTATGTAAAGCTAAATCTTCCACTTATGTAATATGTAAATTAGGAAAAATAAGGCCAACTAATAAATAGAAGTGGATACTACTAGCTAACATAGCAAAAAAGACAGCTGAAAGTTTTCAAATGGTGCCAATTAAGTTCCAATCACATGACAGGTTGAACCTGACAGTAGTTGGTGCCACTTGTATGCCTACCTTGAATGAAGACTCAGTACCAGAGCAGTCATCAAATGCCTGACAGACTATACTGCCCATTCTCCTATCAAACTCTACAACATTCTCTGTGACCACATGATAGTTCACTTCAAATTCCTGCACACACACACACACACACAGGTGCACACATTTACTAGAGATTACGGTGAAGCCAACAATCCCAACACTTGATTTGTATAACATCATACACTTAGTTATTAGCTTACCTTAGACTCCAAGTTCAAAGGTTGCTCTGTGTTGCCTGAAAACTTCTGCATGGTTTCTGTAAACTCTGTGAAGATCCTCATGACCATCTTACCCAGACTCTGGCCGAGAGAACCTCCAAATTCTATCCGCTCCAGTTTCAGAAACTCCAAAACTGTCTTGAAATATTCCTATGGATAAAGTATGTAGCTATAACTCAAGTGAAGATAATACTGGTTTACATAGTGTGCTTCAAAGTAAGCCCAAAAATTAGCTACATAATATCTGGTTAGCTATAGCAAGCTATGGCACATACACATACAACCTCACATCTCTCCAAACCTGGTAGTGATCAGCAGTGAAACAAGTCTAAATTTCTTGCAACTCACACACAATGTGCTAGCTATTAGTGAGACAGAATTGTTTGTTGTTTATCAATCCTCATGTCAACTCCCTTCTTACCACACCGATAACTGTCCAATTGAAAACAATTTGTTTTACCTCAATTGTTGTTAGTCGCTTGATGAAATTGTTTAGTCTAGCAAAGATCAGTTCGGGTCCAAATGACCACTGGACTACAGGGACCTCCGGGTCCTTGAAGTAAGAACTGATGTTGTCTTTCTTTGTAAAGTAGACCTTCTTGTAGTAGCTGCACACTCTGATAGCTTCGATTACTTTATCAAGACCTTCCTCTGGCTCCATCTTCAACACTTCGTCTGGAGTCAGGTAGTTGGTTGTCTACATGAGAAATATGTGATCTTTACCTAGTAGCTATGTTACTAACGAAATTCCCATCAAAATCATTTGAGTTGGCAATTAAATCTTCATGATCACCAAATTAATACTAAATGATTCAATTTAATTATGGATGCTGTTTAATATAATCACTGAAATAACCATGTTCTTGAATAGTCACATATTTTGTAGAGTATGGAAGTTTTCATAGTTCAGCATTGCTTTGTAACTGAAGTGTTGTAGCATCTTTAAATTAAACTCTAACATGCAATAAATTCTTTTTTTCCAACACATATGAACCACGCCCCTCAATCACGCCAATTCTGTACCTGCTCAATGATCATATTGGACATCTCCTGGAAGAGAACCACCAGCCTCACTGGCTGTCTATAGAACTTTGAGTTGGCCCAGATGAGGCTCACCACGTGGAACAGAGCAGGCAGCCTGCGAGCCATGTCAGGGTAGTTGAGTTCCTCAAGGTTCTCCAGCATGGTGCCCAGAGGCTTGAGATAGGCACTGATGTCCTGAGCCTCTTTGAGACCAGCCTCTAGGTCGTTCAGCATGTTGCGAAAGGCTGGGTAGTAGCTGCTCATAGTCCGCTGGAGCAGGAGAGTCATCTTCTTCACCTTGGGAACTGACAACTATATGAGCATAAGACATACATGCAAACACATATATATATATTATATACACACTTTCGTATGTAAACACACATACAAATAAACACGCATGCACTCACACCTTCATACAAAAATATGTGACCCTTTTAGCAATGAGCCAAAAGATGCTATAACTTTTTTACCAGCTAAGTCCAAGCTTTAGAGCAATTACTGAAATATACTTAAAGTGTCCACACAGCATTGGATATTCTATTGCAAAACCCCCAAGACTTGCAATCCACATTACAATGGATTGCACGTTGTAGTTCAAATAGTGTACAGTACCAAAAAAACAAACAAAAAAAAAACAATTGAAGTAAAACTGCTTCTTGAGCCTGATTTTTAATGTACTTCAACTAATATTACTTATCATTTTTTTAACCAACCAAAGAGACTAATAAGGAAGGAGTGAGTAATTATGCAACACCAAAACAATTTCACATCCATTACTAAAACCTAATTCAATGGAAAGGCAATGGTCTCACGCAGCACAAGCACCCAATGCAACCAGAGCAATACACTAAAAAAGAGGTGCATTTTATTATAGCATAGACAAGAAAAAGTGCTAAGCACAACTGACTTCTCCCAGGCAGTATACACCAGTTCCTTAAAATGAAGAAGGACGGAAGTGAATATAGCTTCAGAAACTCTGCAGTCATATTGGCTGTGACATTATATGTTACTTTCGTACACAGAGTCAGCTAAAAATTGATTTTTTTCAACAAAAAAAAAAAAAAGGCTATTTCAAACCCTTTCAAGATTCCCTCAATTAAAAGATTACGGAGAGTGGGACTAAGAACAAAGAAGCATCAAGCAGAGCCACTCTTGAGGATGAGGAAGACTGCATGGAGAACACAGTGCACAAGCATTAGTTGACACTGTATGTGTTGCACCTATTTGGCCTTGTGTTCAGGACAAGAACATCTTAGCACTATGCCATAATCCATTTCAAATGCAGCAACATAACCTTCGCGAGTGATATAATAGAATAATCAAGTCTTTAGTACTATCACTGTCGTGTGTGTGTGTGCCAGCTTGTTGATTTAAGATGACTTCTCAGGATAGTATAGCAGTACTCTGATGGTATGTGTATATCCTGTGTAGTTGAATATAGCTGCATCAATTGTTCGGGATCGAACCCTTAACTGTCTCAACAATTAACGTTTGATTTCATTATTAACATTATTTATTCACACATTGCTCATTTTATTCCTTTTTCGTGTACCTTCAATCATCGTCGATCATCATGCAAGTCGATCTTTCATTTTTTGTTTGTATATATCACCTAGATCACTGTCATTCACCTTAGTTACAAGTTTTATCTCTTACTGTGCATACCACCTGTTGGTCAAGTAATATTATTTTACCTACTTGGTAATATTAAATATCGGGTCTGTCTCTTAGCTAGTGGACAGCCTATATTCAGAGGATCCAGTCAACGGGAGAACGAGGAGAGATTTACGACCTCTGTCTCTATTCTCTCATATAGAATTCTTCTGACAGAGTCAGGTCGTCGAGTTGACTTTCTTTCTGGAACTCTGACGTTTCCATACCTGCTAGTGGGTCTTCACTGCACTAATTACTTTGTTTCTCTTTGGTGTAGTGCTGCGTCAACAGACTACGCTGGGATCAAATCCTCAACTAGCTCGATAGTCCCAAACATTAATGACAAACAGTACTCTTCTTCTTTCTCCTTTTAAAGCCTGCCATTATGTTTGCTTGTTTTTTGTTGTTGTTTCTTTTTCCCTTCTGTTTTAAGGTGTTCTGTCTGGCTCATGACCTATTCTTACTTATGTGATGCTGTTTCCCAGTCTTGTTTTTGTGCACTAAGTTGCTGTAATGCGTTCTAAAATGGTGGAACTTCATGATAAAATCTGACAGTCACCACGTGACCTCCTTGTTTACAAGTGCTCACACACCGCCTACGTGCTCAACCTACACTAACCTATTAAGAATTAATTAACGTTGCTAGGGATCGTAACTTCAAGGTTGTACGTTGCAGAACGCGGGAACTGGGAAGACAGGCGGGCTAACAGGAAGCTTACCAAAACTGGTGGAGAAACTCCCCGATATATAGGAGTTATGAAGTTTCAAATTTCTTAACTAAAAGTAACTTTTAGCGGTTAGTGGAAAATATTTAAAAGCTGAAAATTTATCTGCTCTTTCTGAACATTTAGGTTTAAAGCCAAATTAAATCCTTCAACTCAGCCAAGTACATATAATCAATAAGAAGTAGTTTAGATGACTTCCTCATATGAAGATGACAGTTAGGATATCGTCACTCCAGTAATGCTGTGCATCCGAGGACAGATTAATTAGAAACTAGAGCACTAAGAGTGCAAACCCTCAGTGTTAGTTAAAAAATGCAATAATTTGCAAAAGAAGTCACTATAGTTGAATAACCAAGTTTTTCAGCTTATAACAGTAATATTTTGTTCTATTTATGAATATAAATTTTAACTTGTCTAGCGAGGGAATTTTAAATTGGCCTGCTTGCATCTCTGGGATTCTTCAGGCATTTCAAGGGCTTTTTTATGGGCACAAATGTTTAGAACCAGCCCTCATACACACCTGGGACTGATCCATACTTTCTAAAGCTGTTTTACGAGCTTGATACTCAGTAATACGGTTTTTACGACTTTCTGAGGACTTCATGGCATTCTCTGGCTTTAGTATTAATCTTGTCTTGGTAGGGAAAAAATAGCCACAAGAACATTTCAACTTTCTGACTTGCACGCTATACAAACACTTAGGGTACACTTTTTGGAGAGCAGGCATACTTACAGTTGATGAAAGAAGCACACCTCCAGCAGCAGAGATTTCCCAACTCCAGACAAAAGAAGTTAAGCACTGGAACTACAGAACGCAAGCAACAAGTTTGAACTGGGCATGGTAAAATGTGTATGCTCACGTGAGCACGCGTGATTCTAAATGGCAGCTAAACTATTGAATGGGCGTGGCCATATAGCAGCACTCACTGTAGTCTGCATTTTCTCTCGTTTTCTCAAAAACTAAGCCAGATTAAAAAAAAAGTGGAAAACTAAAGGGACTTAAATTGTCATCTAGTCGGAGTTCCTCTTCTGCATCTTCGAGATCCGCTGTTGACAGAGTGAATAAAAGAATGAATGAATGAATGACAAACAGACTACTATAACCCTCTCGTGCATGCACACTGAGGTTTAATTAGTAACAGAAAGCATAGCCAATAACACAATTGTGTAACATTTGTAACAATTATGTTTTTAACAAAAAGCTTAATTAAGTATTCTTTTAGAGTCACCTGATCCATAATGAAGAAGAGGTCTGCACACCTCTCCTTCCAGAATTGCACTTCCACCACAGGTCCAGGGTTGAGACCCTCCAACAAGGCATCTGCTGAGTTGGTCTCCAACACATCCCGCACCTGATGACACCATTCAATCACCACAGACTCCACGGAGTGGATCACATGCTTCTCAAATGACAGACCCCTGAGGAAATTAATGATAATGACAGCACAAGTTTACATCTTTCTTTTCTCTCTTACATCAAACACATGGCAATAAATATCTAATTAGTGAGCAAATAATAACAATGTTAAACAATCCTAATTTCTCATTCACAATTTCTTTCTCAGCTTTCTTTTACTCATAAGACGTATTACAATTCCGTACTGCTTTTTCAAAAAAGCCTGTAAAAGAGAGAGGACACACCTTATGAATATTTCACTGCACTGTCAAATCAGTAGAATGTACACATCTATATGCTCTAGAACTCACACTAGGAGGCTAGAAACACTAGCTGGTTGGACTCGTGTACGGAGAGTTGCTAAGAAATTATTGGCGGGCTTTTCACTAACAGCTGGGAAAAAACTGTAGCTAACTAATTCACTTGCTATTCTACATAATTCACGTACTCTCGTCATCATAGTTTCTTAAGGAGCCCTGCATTAAGCCTTTTAGACTTCTTTCAATCCGCCTGTAACCGATTTATTCCATAGTGTCCCGGAGACACGCAGTAATAGTATACGGACACAAGGCACGCCCCCTGACCTTAGCAACGCCTTTACCGGGCATTTTTTCGAAATCAGCAATAATAAGTTTAGCAAAAATACTGAAGTGTTGTAGTGCGTAGGGCGAAGACGGCTTGTGCTACAGCTTCCAAATTAGGAGGAAGACATCCCAAGGCCCCGTGCAGCCTACTTGTAGAATAAATTAGAAAACTTTAGATGCCGCGTTTAGCCGGGTTTTCACAAATCCGGTCACATATAGGGTTAGGTTCAAACCTGGGCAGTAATTCCTTAGAAATACCTGTTGTCGTTTTTGTTTTTAAGTCGAATAGTTGCAGCAAGTGGTTACTATGGCATTGAAACCCCTTTACTGTATATGCATGATTAAAAATTTGACCGTTTTTTAGTAGCTGGTGTGTTTGAAGTCAAAATTAATCATGTAGCTAACAATACTGCAGTTTATGTAATCTAACTAGGGAGGCTCGCTCCCCATTTGTGCTCAAGCACACCACTAGTTATAAAGAGTTTGACTTAGGAGGACTTTGGCAAGAAGTTGAAGAGTCAGATCTGCTAAATCGAAAACATCTAATATCATTATCAAAATTAGCATCACCATTAATAATTCTTTTCATCATCTTATTCCTTTTATGTGCTCAGACTGCAGAAAGACAATTTGAAAAGTAGGTGAACACAATAAGATTGATTGCACTTTATTATACTAATTACAGGTTGGAGAATTGATGATAGGTGTGATTACAGATTCCAATCAGAATTGCTATTTCAATCTGACCTTTCTTCCATGTCTGCTGCCTCCACCACCTTGTCTGCTTGAGGAGGGAGTGGGAGGAATGTCTTTCCCTTGACCTGCCCACTCAGCACTAGAATGTCTCCCTTGAGTCCTCCGGTGTGTTTCATCATGTCGTGGGACACAACATTGGGCCATTTTTGGTGGTTCTTAGAGTTGCCCATAATTGGTACCATCACCTGGACAACGAAAATACTGCAAATTAAAGATGCGTGTCTTGTTAGCTAGTCAGAGTAATCACTAAAAGTTTTATTCACAACAGAATAACTAAGGTAGACATGTCACTCTACTCCAAGTGCATAGCTATGTAGCATCTTTGAATCGGGTGATCACAAGATATTGAGAGATGGTTGTTTATGTGTGATTAAATTAAAAAGAATGCTTTAGTCTATTGAGAGATGGTTGTTTATGTGTGATTAAATTAAAAAGAATGCTTTAGTCTACAATTCACACATCTGGCTCTCACATTTGGCTCTTACATTGACTCCTAAAGAGTTTAAACTGAATCTGTTAGACAATTAGATTGGTACTTTAATAAACCAAAACGAAACAAAACAAAACAAAAAACTTAGCATTAACTGGTTTTGCCTCTTGCTGAACCATAGGTCACATACCTTGTCCACCATAATAGTGAGCTGGTCCAAAGGGAGCACTGACATCTCACCCCATATCACTATCCCTTTGAACTTCTCAGCTTTCTCAATGGTTTCTGGCTGCCTGAAATTACACAGAATTTCTTTAATGTTTTACGATCATGTTTTAAAAAAATGGCGATATACTGGAGAATGTATTAGCCAACTTGCCTCTTGACAAAATAAATGGTCTTGTTTTTGAAAGCATCTGGGAAAGTATTTGCAGGAACAAGTGCCCCGGCTGGATTGAGACAGATGAGCAGGATCCTGACTTCAGACTTGTTCATGAAATGGTTTACAGTCATCATGTAGTCTTCCTGTCCCATCATCTTAGACCACTTATCCTGCTTCAGCTAAACAAAATTAAATGTTTTTAGGATTAATTGTAGTGCTAGTTCCTTTCCATGACAAGTATGCTTTAAAATGAACTACTTAAGTGAGTTTATTAGTTAAATCCAATGACAAATAAAACTATATCAAGTATCATCATTAGTTTTAAAAAATTCCTGCTAGAAAATTAATTTACATAGGCAATGCCCCTTTAATTCACTTACCTTAAATGCCCGGAGAGTGTAGTCCAGCACGATCCCAATTCGTGCATCTACTCCAGACTTTCCCTCTTCATTCGATTCATCATCGTCCATTTTTACACGCTAGCTCCTACAGATACTGGGAGAAAATACAGCTAGCCTGAAAAAGACTCTTACTGAAAATAAAGAAGCTCATTTTTAAGCACCTCGCGTACCTTAGCTCGACACCTTGAGTTTTTTTTAACACCTGCTTTTTGCGTGTGCGCAGTCGCGCAAAATATACCCGCGCATTTATAACCACGCCCCTAAAGAAAGGGGTGTGTGTGTTTCTTCTTGTAGAGTAGTATTCCGGGTTTTATTTTAGAAGAAATGTCAAAAGCAATGGCAAATGGAGCTCCTCCAAGAGCAGATAAAATCATGAAAGTGTCTCCAGAAGACTACAGCTTGGAAAGTAAAGACTATACCGCTCTGAAAGTAATCTGTCTTGGAGACAGCGCAGTTGGAAAATCTAAGTAAGAATAACTAGCTAGAGTTGTACGCATCTTCGATAAACTGATGCTATTATTTTTATTTCTATAGGATGATAGAAAGATTTCTTATCGGTCAATTGTATCCTTTTAAACTTAAAATACTAAGTAAACAGGAGGTGTTGTTTATAGTAAACTAAATGTATGTTGTTATTTTCCTTGACAAGTCCTTACCTACAGCAATCAAGTACAGCAATCCACCTATGCCCTTAATCTGTATAGATATGAGACAAAGCTGAAATCCAAGAAAGTTATCGTAGGTAATAATATGACTGTCACATGCAGAATAGCTAGATAGCTAGATAGCAATAGCTAAATTGTCTTTGTTGATTCAGATTTCTGGGACACGGCAGGTCAAGAGCAGTTTAACACCATGCACCCATCATACTACCATCAGGCTCATGCCTGTGTGCTGGTAAGATTGCTAAAATTAAAATGATTAAAGTTAATTTAGTTAATAATCCATTAGCTTACAACTAAAATTGGTCGTTTTTTTTTAAGCTAATGCAAAAATAAGCACACCCCAATTCAGCCATCAGTACGGATGTATTATTGCTAGAGAACAAATATTAGTGTTCTATGGAGCTCGCAATTTACTGCTAGACCACAGCTAAATCAGCCACCACCTACTGGATAATTTGAAGACTCATTGGGTATTCTTTTTGCTACATCACCAGTTCAAGGAGATTCTGTTACACATATTTGTTTCATGTCATGACAAGTGCTTAAGGGTCATCGGAAGTTTACAAATGTGAATTAGGAGTGGGGGATGACAAAATATGTATAAACCCAACAATGGAATGGCCATGCCTATTATAATAATTACCAAAAAATGGTTTTAATTCTGACTCACACTTGGCCTATGATTTCAAAAAGAAATATATATTTTTATCCAGCTTCCCACTTAATACAATTTGCTTAATTTAGTTGTGGGTATTGCTTGTTTTACTTTATACTGACTATTATTAACTCAATTTCTTCTTTATGTGAGTATAGGTGTTTGATATTACTCGTAAGGTGACATATAAGAACCTTCCTCACTGGTACAAGGAGATGAGGCAATACAGACCCAACATTCCCTGCATCCTTGTGGCCAACAAGATAGATGGTAAACCAACATCTTCGTTAGAATAGTTGCTTAGTATGTCCAGGTTGAGTTGGCACGGTAAAAAACGTTATAACTTTTGAATGGAATTAGCTACACTTTTGGGGTTTGTACCATTAGAAAGCTCGTGTTGAAGTGGTCCAGAAAATTTCCTTTAAAAACTTTAGAGCCGGCGGGGAAAGTGTAGTTTCAATTAATCTCAATAGAATAGTCTATGGGAATAAATAAAACTAGATGAGTAGGGAATGTGAGAAGTAAAAGTATTAAAAGGAAGTTATCATAATTGTAAATAATTGGTGTAATGCTGCAACATCAAAAGTACTCTATGCTCTAAATTGCTCAAAACCAGTAATGTACTGTATTAAATATAAACTATATTCATGACCCATGCAACATCAGGTGGGAACAAGCAGTGTCACATCGTGAATATCATCAATTGTTGTCAATATTTAATGTCATGGTTTCCCAGGTAACCGGTACAGTATTGCACATGCCCAATTAAATGTAAGACTGAATGATCTAGTAATGAGATTATTTAGTTACACATTAACACGAGAAAATATTTGTAAAGATTGTCAAATTGATATGGGACAAGGGCTCCAGTAGTGGTACGAATCCTCAATGCTGTTGGCTCATTTACAAGCTATTTAGGCCCCCCAAAATGGACAATATCATCTTGACTTCAAGTCATAATTGTTAAAAACCTAACGTATCAATCCACCAATGAATTGAACTATCCTCATAAACAATACCAGCAGTAAAATATGTTAGAAGATTCAGGATCATGGCACCCACTCCTGCTGGAATGAAGTTGCATGCCCAAAGAAACTGAAAAAAATGGTTATTGGATGTGCACATTCTATATATTTTTAAAGCACAATTACTGCAGTCATTTAAAATTCCCCAATGTGATGGAATTATAATTGTAAGCTGTTTACTATCCTTACCTGGCCAAAACTAACTTTTTGGCCTGTATGGAATATGGTTAGCTTGATAGATTTCTCTTTGTATGTTATTGGCATTGTATGCCATAGAAATCAGACTTTATGTGTGGGTGCTACAGAGGTCAAACCATTATGCTTGGTATAAACCTAGCCAGTAAAAACACTAAATGCAGTGTTGTTGCCCGCGAGTGCATCTGGCAATAGAATAAATTAGACCTTGAAATTTCTTTTGTTTTGTAGCTACACCAGCCAAATTATAATAATTATACCAATCAACTTTTCAATGCCCTTGATTGGATGTTATACAATAATTTATGTACATTTAATTAACAGGGGCTTGAGAAAAACCCTAAGCACAGCATAAATTTGAGAAAAAGCCCAAGTACAGCTTAAATTTGGCAATCAAAAGCTTCATCGATGATGCACTAGAATTATGTTCATAGACACTTAATTTATTGTCCCATTTTACCAAGTTTATTTATTACTTATTTTTATTATTTATACATTTTATTTTTAGTGGATTATAGAGTGACAGAGAGAAATTTTCGATTTGCGAAAGACAACCAGTTGCCATTGTATTTTGTATCTGCCTCAGATGGAACCAATGTTGTCCAGGTAAGAGATAGGGAAGTGGTGGGCCTTAACACAGCATGTATCATGTGCTCATGTCTACTGGTTAGATTTTCAAGGAAACCATTAAGGCTGCGCTTGTGTACAAGGAATCTTCTGCAGATTTCATGGATCTCATCATGAAGGAGCTCGAGGTATGATATGTAGTACGTAGTTAACCGTCAGCTGATGAGGATTGCCATGCTTGTCCTGTCCAACTGCTTGAAAGTATCAATGTTCTTTTAATTACTAGTTATAAATCATTTAAAAACAACAATAAGAACAACTAATTCACAGTCAAAGTAAGACGAGTAAGAAGTGAATGCGTTAACTGGTGACAATTTTCTTGCATAAGTAAACAACATCAAGTCTATTAGCTTCAAACTAGCACACATATACTGACATACTAGCTGGTCATCATCAATTAATGCACTCCTCTATACAGTATACATAGTACGTGTACTTGCAAAAAACATTTTAAATAATGAAAGAAGACTGAGCCTCAGTTGTCCATATTAATGAGAATAAATAAAATGAAGAATCCATTTATTGGTTTTATTATTCTAGGAGATGGATCAACCAGCGAGTCAGTCCAAAGGAGCTTCTCTAACATCTGGAGAGATGAAATCAGATATCACCACTCCGGTCCGTACAAGACCTATCGTCCCCCTGGCCACACCCATCACACCTGTGGAGGGAAATCCCCTTGCTACCTGCATGCATGAAGGGCCACCTATCACCCAGAACTCTCACTGAGAATCATTAATACCTAGGCGCTGAGCATACATCACTTATCATTATAATAACTTTAACTTTATTCTATTCTTCATCAAAAAAAGGGAAAAAAAGAAAAAAAGAAGCTGAATACATTTTATGACATTGTCAATAATTGATATTAATTTATATTTATTGTTTATTTTAATATTTTTAGAATGTGCTTACATTCTCATTCAATTAATATTATTACTAAAGGCACCAGTGACAGTGGACAAGCTAACTATATACTCGAGTGGAAGCTGGTAAACAAAATATCAAAATAGCAGTGACAATAAAATCAATAAAAAATAAAAATAAAAAAAAGACTGAAGAAATATGGATAAAAATAAAATGCAGTCATACATTGAGTGCCAGTGTAGTAGATGACATGGAGTATAAAGCTACAAAATATATACATACATATTATGGTGATCTAAAAACTTTTCTGAATTGTGGTGTCATATTATTTTGATTCGAGCATTGCAAGTTCATAACGAAGTCGAACTTCCTTTATTTTCACTTATTCCATTTTCAGAGAGCTGTCGCTTCATTTCGACATCGTCGAAAGGACTCTCTCTCAGGTTTCTATAACAGAAAGGAATTCGGCTGTATATGAAATCTCTTAGCAGAGCCAAAGGGCAGAGAACGAAGTGGAACAACATGGGAGCAAGGATAAGGAAGAATGCAAAGGCAAACGACGTGGCTGGACGATTGCCGTAGTCCAAGACGGAGTAAATGTACGGGTCACCGGATGGGTTGGTGCCCCCTCCCACCCAGAAGAATATCGTGAACAGGGAATAGAAGAACATGGACACACAAGGGTAAAAGAAGTGGAGGAGTTGGAAAGGCATCCTGGATATAAAGATGTCGATCAATATGAGTATTCCGTTGACTAAGTGGACGTGAATGCCGGGCGCATCAATTGTGTTGCAGCTACTCGCTATTGTGGTTGTTATGACGACCGGAGTTGTACTCGTATTACTGCTAGCCGTGACGTTGAGTCCTGGTATGGCGTCATCACTGCCACATCTCCCGTAAACAAAAATCCAATAGCCAAACACCACCATAAAGTTTGTCGGGAGGGCTATGGTATATAAAATCCATACTATCTTCACACACCATGGAATGTTATCCTGACTGTATACACTAGTTTCAGATATCTCATTCCTGGGAATGTAGCGGGAAAGTAGCGGGCGTCTGACACAGTACAGGATGGCATACACACAGCAGAGGATGAGAACTGATAGTTCAGCAATGTTGAGCAGGCTGTAAGAAAGATTAGTGATTTGCGTCAGCCAGAATGGACCCTCTGCGGAGCTGCGGGTGTCCGCGTGCAATATGAGCCAGATGAACAGGTACGAGAACAGGAAGACCCTGTACCCAATGAACACCGGCAGTGGCAACCACTGGAAAAAACAAAAAAGAAGATTTTAAATTAAACTCAGCACTTCAAAGTTGTGATTTACAGAAAATCATGGAAATACTACATAATTAGAGTAAATAATATTGATCAACTCTGAATCATAGTATGATCAAGTATAGTATTTCCCCCCTGTCGCTCACAAATATACTATTTCCTATTTTCTCATGCTAGAGTTTCTGCCTTGCTTTAGTCTGTGATTGAAAGTAGATTGTATCCTAATAAGTGGAATGGGTACATATGACAGTCTGTATGCATTAGCCTGGGTTACAGATGTGTCCCAAGTAAGAAAGTATTAGTTTAATAATTCATCCAATTAATGAAAACAATAAAACAAACAACAATTATTTTTTGTACCCATTTATACTTGCTGCTTTCAGCTGTTGGTACTTGGCCACAATACTATTCTAGCATTACTTTAATAGACTAGTCTATTCAACTTCAGAGGTGACCAGCTTTGAATTGTATCAGATTAAAAGGAGTTATGAAATAAAAAAAGAACAGTGAAATAAACGTATTCAGCTGAAGTGATGTTTGGAGAACAACATTAGTTCAATTTGTGGTATCCAATCTGTCATATATATATTGGCCCACGTGTTATCGGAATTGGAACTGTCCAGTTGGCTTCATTCCAATCAGACGTGTGGTGGAATGCACAGGTCACATGTGCCGCTAATTCTAACAGCACATGCTTTGTAAGACTTCACGTGCATGCGTGCATATGTGCATATTAATATAACATTTACTTTAAAAATTTGAGTTAAGGAATAGTTGAACTCCATTATCACCTCTCCTCCACAGTCGTCTGTTCTTACCAATATGCTCAAACTAGTTTTCTTTTTCTTTTTGCCTACAAGTACAAGAGAAATTAAATAGGAATTCATGTGGATTAACTGAACTCAATAGAGTAATGTTCTCTCCCTTGCTTTCTTGTTGGACTGAGACCTGAAGTTCAATGAAAGGGAGTACAAGAAGGAGCATGTTTCCAAGGAGCTTACATTATAGAACATTGATTTTGACAGCACATACGAGTAACTGAACTTGTACCTGTCAGAGGCTTAAAATGGAAGCCATATTAAATTCCGTGTTGACTACAGAAACCCAAATATTTCCAGACTGGAGACCGAACGTCTGCTCTATATTTCCTGCATGCCAAACTCTGAGATATATTAGGCCACCAGGCCAGGGATATTCATCCACCTTTGCCAATTGAGTGCACTTTAGCTTCCCTCAGCTCAAGTTACCACGCAATGATTGCTATTCGAATCTAGAAGACACACCCCCACCACCCGTTGTGCATTCCAATGGAAAGAAATACAGGGCCATGGGGAAAACATGGTGAAACCTTGGGTATAAGAAGGTTAGCTAACCCTTTCACCTGAATTGTCAGGGCAATTAAAACATTTTTAAACTGTGTCTAAAAATGTCTATAAAAGAAAAAGTGCAAATACATAAACAGTATTCCATATCTGATACTAGACTGTGTGTAGCTAATTCTGAATACAAAATAACTATTTCATCCTCATGTAAATCTTCACAACTGCTTTGTCTTCTAAAGCTGGCTTACTTCAAAATGACGACCGGGCTGTCAATTGTTGAATTACCAGCAAATTCGGCATTTTAGACAGTGAATCTAGTGAACCAGAAGGTGAAGATGTTTATGCCTACAGAAGCCATTCAACCAACAGAGAGAGTTGCTCTGTGAAGGATTCCAGGCGTTTGACTACAACTCGGACTTCGAAAGCTACCTTAATGTTTGTTTGTGCTGTTGCCTTAGAGATACTACTGCAAGGAGTTTGAATATCACTTACTAACAATATAGTTAACTTCTTAAGGCTACAGCGTTTGAATGAGGCAACGCAGATGAGAATAAACAACAATTTTCCTGAGGCAACACTTCAAACTGCCGTATGGCAGTTACGGCGGTGAAAGTTTAAACTAAGGCAACAACGACAATAATAAATTCCCTAAAGGAATCACAATACCTTAAGAGCATAAAAACAACAAAAAAAAACAGTTCTTTTTCTTTGCTGGGATATATACAAATTGACAAGCTAAGTGAGGTACAGAGACTAGTCAAAAGAAAATAACCCACAAATATAGGTGAAAATTTCATTATCCTCTCTGTTTCATTAAACATTAAATGGTCCGTTTGTGGAAGAGGTAGTATTCCAGCTGAAGTTGGCTCTCCTACAGACTTGAAGGAGACACGGCCCTAGGCGTTATTAAATACCTCATTATCACCTCTGCAATCCTCATGTGGCCATGAAATGCCACACATCAGCCCCAGTAAGGACAAAACATACACAGACTGGAATGCAACCCATCATTGTGGCAATAATACTTCCAATAGTAAATTCTATTACACACAAAAAACTTAATTTCCTAATGAGGTTGTAATTTGATAAATTCTGACCGGCCACAGAGTAATCTCAGCTACACAGGCATAGTTGTGTCCATATCAATGATGTTCATTCAGACTAGCCAATCAACCCTTGCTCATCAATACAGAACCCAGGAGAAAGGAGTCATGACAGTTTGTTATGTCCACTAGTCCAAGAGTGAATGGAAAGCAAGCCATAATAGCATACTGTATATTCAGGGCAACATTTGAAGTTAATATAACATGTGTTCATCCTTTTAATGGTTGAAAGGTGAGTATAGTGGGCAGGACAAAGGACAGGAAGGGCAGAAGAGTAAATTAATCTCTTTCCTACCAGGAGTGATAAAAACTTAACCAAAAAGGAAGTATAAGGAATGAATAGGATGTGAGGGTGAATAGAGGGTGCCACATTTCCTGCTTCATTGTGGCTATTAAATGATCTAGTTAGTGTGAGAGCTTAGTAAACAACAAGTGTGTGTGTGTGTGTGTGTCCCGGGCAAAATTCCAAGTCATACCTCCTCGTGGTGCCTGGGGGGTAACACTAACATGACTGGTTGGCGCAGCTTTAGTGATCACTGTAGTATTTGTACTGATGTTGTCAGTTGCTAAGTGAAAGGCTGTGTTTAAAACACTGCAGTGGTTTTGCTAGCCCTCAGTGTTAAGATCATTTGTAACTTTAGCACGAGAAGCTAATCACGGTTAATAGATGTAGTTTTATGGGACCAGAATGAGATGGCAAGATCGTGTCTTGAAAAAGTTGTAATATTGATGAGAGGAGGTGATATCAATTGGCACAGGACAGGAGTGGTTGGAGGAGTAGTCAGGACAGGACTCGAGGATGTGACTGAGGCTAGAGTGGCAGAGGATGAGAGGAGAAGAAGGACACGTGTGGAAGACAGTATTGAGAACAGTGGTAGCAATACAGCTACAGATAAGCCATACCAGTGTAGTGTGTGTGAGAGAGCATTCAGACGAAAGCAAGACATTGATAGACACGGATGTGTCAGAAACATTAATAACTGTGACTTAGTCTGTCACTTGTGGCAGAGAAGCATCATCCGATGGGTGGCTTCCTTTCAAGGTCAAGCTGTGTGTGTGTGTGTGTGTGTGCTTGCTGGGTGTCCAGATAGCCATTTGCATGCACCCAATAACTTCGGTTCTTATGATGTGTTGCCAATTAGTACCGAGCAAATGATTCCCGTCTGAAAGGACACAATAACAAACAAACATAATGACAGGAACTGCTACAAAATGTAAGGACCAAAGCATCCTGATATAAAAAGTCCATTGCAACATTTTGATGCTTGTTCAATCTTTAGGGAGGCTGCAATCTTTGAGATCTGCTTTTTTGTTGCGTGACAGAATGAATGTGCATCATTCAATATGGACCTGGTGGGTCCACCTAAATGCACACACGTGCATATGCTTGCATACACAAACACACACACACAAACACATGCACATGCCTGTATGCATACAATTCACATACAGCTGCACATAAGCACACACACACATATACATACTGACACATGCACACATGTACCTGCCGTGGCATGCACACACATATACATACTCTCATGCCAGCATCTTTAACCCTGTGTGCAAACTATCAACGGAGGCTCTAACTCCAGTACTAGTGAGTGGCAATCAGCCATAGAGACTCCAAACAATATGCCACACTACTCATCTTGTAATAGTCAGCCGAACTTACTCGCCCAAAGGACACACCCTACTCCTGTAGGAGCCCTGCCTACACTCGCTCGCCCACACATCCAAGGTCCACACAAACTCTCTCTCTCTCACACACACACACGTGAACATGCAAAAGTTGTGCATAACAAAAACAGTCATTCTGAGAGAGAGAGAGAGAGATATGGAAAGGAAGGGAGAGAATCAACTACACACAGGACAGCTGTACAAGTCAAAACACTGGAAATGAGCGTAAAATTGCCTGAGGGTACATGACAGAAAACAATCTTGGTATAACAATAAGACCAATCAAAGTTCCATTCTGTACAATGACTTGTTAAAAAATATGGGAACAAAACTCTTAAATCTTTAAGTGTTAATACATCCACGGTTATTTCTAGACTATTAATTACAGTCACCATAGCGCTCTCACCTCTATTCACGAATGTAATTGGAATGGTGCAAGGGTGAGAATATGCAATGTCACAAATAATCCAGTACACCAGGAAAACCCAGTTCGAGATCAATCAGACTTCATATTGCCATACAAACCAGAAAACCAGAAGACCAGCAAATGCTCTGACCTCCCCAGAGTGGTTCATTAATTAGATTATTTTTACTCCTGGTGGCCTACCTCTTGTGTCAACTAATTTACCTACACACAGGAAATCTATTTTAATTTCATAACCAGCGAAGAATGCCAGAAAGTTGTAGAGTACTACACTGCAGCCTTTAGAAAAATAGTAGCCAATTCATTAACTTAATGCTTATCAAATGTATTATCACACACATATGAACATCTTGACACTATAATATCATTAGTGATGATAATAATACAATGGCAGACCAGTTTGAGTGGGAGTTGAAATAACTGCACCAGTCATAGCAAATTCTTGGCATGAACCAACTAATTGTGGTAGAATTGTAGTGCCCATTCCACAATGACTACAACTAGCTCTGAACGAATTATATACATACATTTATATATATATATTCCTGGGAAAATCATTCTTTCTATAGGGACTTGCAAAACTTTAAACCTCATAATAGAGATCATAAATTCTATTATATAAAGTATAGATAAACAAGTAATAGAAGAAAATTGTGTCCACTTAATATAACACATTAATACATTTTGTCTTTTGAAACAGAGTAGATAAGTTACTCCAACTTTCTGACAGAAATTTTTAATAACAGAGTGAAGTACTCCCCATTTATATCTCTATGTGCACATGATATCACAAAAAAAAAAAAAAAAAAAAGATTACAAGAAATAACTTATTGTTTTGGGTAACTTCGGGAGATAGAGCTATAACCACATTGCTTAATACTTTAACACAAAGTAACCATTTCGTTCAAGAGCCTTCTAGCCATTGAACTCCAAAGTAAACTGTACCCACTCAAACATAGCTCTAATCTTTCCAACCACAAGGTTAGAGTATCTGCTATCTATCATAGTATAGGCTTCACTCACACACACACACACACACACACACACACACACACACACACACACACACACACACACACACACACACACACACACCACAACAGACAGACTCATGTGATTCAATGGAAATATATTCTTATGGATGGATAGCTATGCATTTTAGAAACACAATAACACAGGCTTCATAGAGCTTTTTAGTTAATGCTGGGTCAATAATTGAAAGGAAGCAATATAGCTACAGCAAGACCAGGGGCAAGTTTGAAGCACAGGGTATGGTTGTAGAGTAGCTAGGAGAATAAGAAAGCAGAACATTTATCCAGCTATGGCATGTACTTGGTGTTAAACAGATGAAGCTACCTGAGGTTTGTAATAAAGTTGTGACAGTAACGATGACAACATGCACAGCAAAGAAGCTCAAATTAAATAAACTTACGGATGTCGTGAATGCCCTCAGGTCATGGTGAAAAAACCAAAAGCGATTGCAGCGAAAATGCTCCCTTAAAGGAATGGTCGTGCCATGAAAGGTAGCGATTCGGGCGCCTTCTAGGCCTCCATTAGACATCATCTGCGTTCTGGAATTGGTTGAATACTGACTGGATAAGGTTGTATCTCCCATTATTAAAATTCTTTACTCCGAGGATCTACGGTCAGTTAACGGCGGCGGAGGTAGAGAGAGCTGAATCCCACCTTACCACTCCACTAACACAGGGCGTAAAGAGAAAAGTGAACGGCTGGCTCAGTCTCGCCAGTTTGGCTCCGCTGCATTATTACTAGCATCCGTCGTCCACGTAAATACCCGAAATTGAGCGCGCGTGCGATTACACGAACCAGTAGCAGCAGCCTGTTCGTCATTCCAGCTCAAAGTTGGTTCTAGTATCAATTAACACATTATTTTCCAGGCGAGGGCTGCACCATGGTTTTACAGTATGGCTGAAAAAAGACCAAAAAGTATTTGATGTACATACCTTAGCAACAAAATTAACACAAAAGGTGGAGCTGCCCAGATATTTAAAAAAACTTTCTTTGAGTCAGAATTGCAGATAAATCTTTGTGGAATATTCATTTTAACGGATCATTTCCTCCTTCCCAGACTTGTATCACATGAAGACAACTAGAAGAGTGCTATCAGATATAGCTATCTAAGTGTAGTAGTTGCATTACATATCAGTTTCCATGTTGCTACACAAATACTGCGACGACACAAACTTCCATGTTAGTCCCAGATCTAGTGTACCAATCATCCACTGATCAAAGCACCTCAAAACAAATAATTTGTTCAACAAGACTTATAGTTTACACATGATATGGTTCTTGAATAGTTCAGAGAAGTCAGTACAAGAAGTCAATTCAGTGATTTGGTCTAGTATATTACTCAATACTTTATTACTCAATACTTTATTACATCAAAATACTGAGACAGTGCCCAAGGCCATGTTGTGCCTACCAACTAACTAAGGTGCAGTAACCTGTTATTTATTACACTCCTAAAACCTCAGTTACAGTATATCATTAATACGAGCATATTTATTTGTAAATTACTAATTAGCACTTACAATTACAACAACTTTCCTAATTTTCAATTACCAATAGAAATTATCAGGTTTGCTCCTGAAGTGAATGAAATTACTTATTATATCTTTGAACCTCTCACATCGTTGACCCCCTTTCCTTTCTTACATAGTTTCTCACATCCTAATGTAGTGAGTTGGTCATGTAAGGAAATGTGACTGCTATTTGCATCTTCTATACATACCGTAAATAATGCTATAGTGCTAATATCTCTTTCTCCCCCCCTCCTCAATCCTTAGATATTAAAAGTAACGAATACGTTAAGTAATCAATGATGAACTGCATAAATTTAATACATACAACGTAATGCTTCAACAGAGAATCAATTAGAGTAGGGACTTATAATTATGCTAACTTTAAATGTAAATATTTCAAATGGTTAGAAACCTTGCATAATTTGATTGGATTCTGGAAAATTGGTATTGGGTAGTATAAAAGAACAGGCTTACATTTGAACACAATTACCAATATTACAAAGAAACTGCTGACACAGGCTTTTTTTTTTTAACAATACAAAATTAAAAATATTTGGTCGCCACCGGGAATTGAACCCAGGACCGTTTCCTTAAAGCACAAGCACTCTGCCACTGAGCTACATACTGGGTTCGATTCCCGGTGGTGACCAAATATTTTTTAATTCTGTACTGTTTAAAAAAGCCTATGAAAGCGAGAGAATACATCTAATGAGTAAAAGAAGGCTGAAGAAGAAACTGATTCTTTCTTGGAATAATATACTGAGGAAAACAAAAGAAAGTTAAATTATAGTTTTGCTGCAGTGGTCATATATTCATTCTGCAACATTTAAATGAACTAAGTGTGCATTTGACTAGCAATCATTTTGGTTTCTGATATTTTGTTCAATAAATCTGCCACTCACTAAGCATGAGAGAGAATACGTCTAAGAATAAGCAAAATTTAATGCCTCATAAAACTGTATTTGATGGACCAATTAACTCTCTGTCAGACATGCTCATCAGACCAGAAGGTTTAGAAGCTGGCTACTGACATGTGGGTTATAGCTAGTCATTTGATATCTGTACTATTGCATGCTTAGTGCATGCAGTAGTTCATGCATTTTTTGCCATGCATTCAGGATAAGAACACCAGCACTACGCCACAATCCTTCTCAAATATGTACATAGTTGAAAAGCTTGGTCATCACACTTAACACACACACACACACAAACATATATAACATTGTATTCACACATAGTCTTGCTCTGGTTAGATATTTTTCAGCTGCTTTTACTACTGACAAATACCACCTACTGATGTTGTGAATGCCCTAAGATCATGATGAAAGAACCACAGCCTCCTCCAATGAAACTGCATTTTCAGAGGGATCGAGGTGAGCTTGTACTGCCGATCCACACGGGGGCGGGGCTGAACCTCAGTGGAGGGGGGCTCCCAATCACTCATCGATAAGGGTATGAGGCTCTCCAAAGATTTGCTACGATGGTTCTGGGGTTGAACAACGGCCATAGTGAGACAGGTAGCACCCAACAACAGTGAGACTGTTTAGGAATGCTGAATGAACTAGCTAATGCGCTAGATAGCTAACCTGGTAAGGTAGCACGACCCCTGATGAGGGAGGCTCCCAATCACTCATCGAAAAGGGTATAAGGTTATCCAAAGATTTCCTACGATAGTTTTGGGGCTGAACAACGGCCATAGTGAGACCGACTGCACCCGACAACAGCGAGACTGTTTAGGAATGCTGAATGAACGAATGCGCCAGATAGATTACATGGTAAGGTAACGCCAACAAAGCAAATATTGCAGCTAGGCACACCTCTCTCCTCAATATAAGATTGCGACATAAAACGACCCTCACCAGGAAGAGGTGTGTGGTGGTGTGCTGTAAACATAAACCTGTAGCCTAATTATTAGTCCAGAGAATATAATTATCTAGGATGGCGCATTTCGCGTTGTGGGCTCCTTTGCTAGCTTCTCTATGTTTCCACCTCTCGGTGGAAGCTACGGAGAATCTAAAGTTGGAACTGGCGTCCATTGTAAGTCAATGTTGCTAGATAGGAAACGTTCTGGTCAAGTCTGTGTAATGTATTTGTACAAGTAACAAACAACGTGCTGTGGACGTTGAGTCGATACCACGAGTTTGTGAATTCCTAACCGAAGTAGGGCGGCTAGAGCAAATGGGCGACTCCAACTACTTCGTGGAAGTGGTTAACAATATTGCTAGTAGTAGAGATACTGGACAGTAATTATGATGCTAATTCTACTATGAATTGCTGTGCCAGTTGTAATTTTGAAGACATTTTGGTTAAGTAATAAAAATTGCACTCACCCTCCCTTATATTTTCAGGTAGTTTTTTTTTCCTTTCTCCAAGAGGGGACACTACAATATTAGTTGTATTGGCTCAGATATGGAACACACAATGTCCCTCTCACTGCTGGGTTTGGTCTGATCAGATTTAATTAATAGTGCTGGAGGACTGAATGAATGATAGTATGGGTAGTATTCTTTTTGTGTGGGTATGTTGCATTCTATAGAATTAGTTGGTACATGAAGCAATTGTCATGGCAATTTTCTAACTATGGAACACCTCAATAAAAACTAACCTCTCGTTCAAGTTGAATATTGCACAAAAATTAACTGTTTGTCCTATATATATATATATATATTTCTATCAATACGTGAAAATATATATGTATGTATGCATGTATGTTGTCATATTATCTAATATACATGGTACATCTGAACATTCAAACCTGTGTTACATGATGTGTGTGTAGGTGTTTCGTCATGGTGACCGATCTCCCATCAACACTTTCCCAACCGACCCCTACGGCAGTGAGTCAGACTGGCCACAAGGTTTCGGTCAACTGTCACAGGTTGGTGAGAATGTTGGTTTACCTGATTGAAGAGTCTACAAAATGAGTTACATTTTGAGATATATTTAATAATTGGATGTGTTAAGGCCGGAGTCTATTTGTGTTGCTTCATAGTTCAATTGTTGTGTCATAATGAAAGCAACAACAACAACAAACAAACAAAAACATCAACAAAACTAACAAAGGATAGAGTACATGTGGCAACATATGAATATTTTCCAGTACTATTTTCATTACTAATAAATGGAATTCATAGTTCTAGTAAGTAAAAGATCGTGAAAAACAACAACAAACAAACAAGAAGATGTAGGGTTGTGTGTTGAAGACAGTCTGTATTTTATTCATTCTGGGAGAAACTTGCTGTGTTTCCACTTTACAGTATTTGGAAATGCTATGGACTTTGTCATGAGTGTACTTTGAACTGCATGCATCAAACCTGGTGCCTGGGGCCGTTTGGTGCCAAGTGCTCTGGCTTGCAGTAGTTTCTGTAGAAATCAAAATGAATGAAGTCAAAGAGTCTGAGGTAGAATTATATTGTGAAAGTTGCAAGCATGTGTATCCCTTATCGTGCTGGAGGTTGTGTGGTGTTGTTATTGCACTTGGTTCCTGCAAGTTATTGCAGCTGTTGGAGGAAATGTATTGGTCCCAAAATTAACTGCTGAAAAAAAAAGAAGTAAATGTTTCAATTTGAGAACCATAACAACAATTGAAATACGTAAAGTGGAGTGGTGGTTGCCTAATTTTTAACAATTATTTATAAAAAAAAAAAGTGACAGCTTCAAGTATCTTTGCTTGTAGTTTAGACTACATATGTCTAAATTCACATCTTGTCTTTTGTGTACCAACAGGAGGGCATGAGACAACAATATCACTTGGGTCAACTGTTGAGGGCACGCTACGTGGTCAATGACTCCTGTGATGGCTTCATCTGCTCCAATTATTCCAGAGTGCAGGTGAGTCACTTACGTATGCTCACCTTACTAAGTCATCTCTGGTCTAACACACATCACACCCATCCCCCTCCACACACGCACGCACACACACTTACCACACCTGTCCTGTCTTGTCGTATTGCTGTTGTTACACGGTCACATAAGCCCAATTGGGCAACAAGTCACAGGATCTTCCAGTCTGGACAACTCCCTGGAGGTCTACATGTGTGTGAACTGCCTTTGCTAATGAAGTCACACATTGCACTGCTCCTCTCTGCTCCCTCACTGGGTTCCTTCTCTTCTCAATGCACTTGTGCCTCTTCTTGTCACTCTCCCTTCTGAACTTCCTTCCACATGCTTCACACACACACACACACACACTCACTCACTCACACACTCACTCACTCACACACACTCACTCACTCACTCACTCACACACACACTCACTCACTCACACACACACACACACTCACTCACTCACACACACACTCACTCACACACACACACACACACACACACGCACGCAAGCCACACACACAGCACGCACGCACACACCACACAAGCAGCACGCACACACACGCACGCAGCGCACGCACGCACACACACACACAAAACGGGGCACGCACAAACACACAAGCACGCACGCACGCCGACCGCACGCGACACACACACGCACGCACACACCAACGCACGCCACACACACTCACTCACTCACACACACTCACTCACTCACTCACTCACACACACACACTCACTCACTCACTCACACTCACACACACTCACTCACTCACACACACACACTCACTCACTCACTCACACTCACTCACTCACACACACACACTCACTCACTCACTCACACTCACACACACACACTCACTCACACACACACACTCACTCACACACACACACGGACACAACTGGTAGTATGCATCACTTTTCTTTGGTACATATGGAATGGTTTTTGTTCTGTTTAGCCATTGGTTTGTTCTGTAGCACCAGTATTTAGAATCAACTTGATTAATAAATTCAACCTATCTATTGACACACATGCACACACACACGCTGCAATATAAACGGAACTATGTTCTCCACTTAAGCAACTTATGCGTGTACTGCTCTGTGTGTGTATGTGTGTCAATAGATAAAAGTTATATCTGGGGAGTGGACATGGTTGTATTTGTTTAGTCTGTGATGCGTTCAGTTGATTAGATTTGGTAGTAGTGATTGCATGTCCAGTGTTAGATCTAGCATCTCTGACTGAAGAAAGAAGGTGAGACTCAACCAAGCCACTTGTTGAGGAAAATGGCTGCTAATTCCATTTCTATGATAGTTTATAAACTAGTCTCTTGCAGAAGTGATGAGCGTCTGGCCACACCCACTTGTGGCCAACAAAACAAGGGGTATAAACCTTACAATTTCATGCGCTCTTCTCTTATAAATTAAAAAAAAATTTTTTTTTAATCTGTTCATGAGATTTTATAACAGAGCATCATGTGGGGCATAAGGATTAAATATTCTGTAGCCAAATGTCTATCATGTCTTCCTCCTCATAAGTCCTTGTGATACATCAAGCCTAGCATCTTACTCATGCTTTCCCTTTTAGAACTTCCCCAGTGAGAGGCTGTGGTTTGGGATCCATACAGAAGACACCATATCCTCCTTTAACCTGTCAGTCTTTAATTACATTACAATGTCTAATTGATGGGGGACTCACCAGTCAGGGGCGTGACTGAGCATGCTCAGTAGTCTACTGGGAACCACCAAGACAAAGTATAGTTGGATGACACATTGTATGGTATCCTCCTATATTTTAATCCCATTGCATCAAGGAAGGCTCTCTCAAGTGAAGTGTGAGGGTGTATAACCAACATGAGGTGCCCTTTCCCTGTGCAAGAACTATTGCTTTCTGCTGGTTTCCGGTATTAGTACATATGCCCTCTGGCACCACAACTAACGTTCTATGTACCAAGCACAAAAACTGGAACCAGTATCACGTGTGTGTGTGTGTGTGTGTGTGTGTGCATAATCACTATATCAACTGGACACACCTACAATACTCCTGTTATGGCTAGTAAGAGGAAATTAGTCTTGATCAACCTGAGACCCAATCAGAGAGGACAGAAACTGTCTCAAGGCATGCTGGCTGTCCATGCTGGCTGTCCATGCTGCGTGCAAATCACCCTCCAGGATATAATAAATATTAAGCATACCCTCCAGAAATCTTGCTGTTTATATTGTGTTATTATATCACCACGGAGAGTTCAACCTCAGTTGACCCCTGAAGAGGACTCCAAACGTCGGGTTATTAAGTTTTAATTAACAATATTGGCTGTTAGAACGAGAAAAAATTGCTATTATTATAATTATTTCAGCCGAGAATGCAGACAGACTCTAATGAAAACTTAGCAAGCTGCGATTAGACCAAGCTCTATCTCTTGTGTGTGCAAGCCCTCATCCATTATCACTTACAGACTTGAATAGTAATCATGTCCTCATCTCACTCCCTCTCTGGAGAGATTCTGTCATGCATGGTATTAGTTTGATTGCTAGCGTTCTAATCGGCGTGGTAGTCAGTTGTATTTTTCTAGATGGGCTGAGCTTTGAAGTGCTTCTGGTGCATGGTGATGGCTAAGTCCTGGGACTCCTACATGAGAGAGAAGGAGTCTTACAATGAGTGAGGTCGAGTTAAAATGAATGAGACATGATATTCAATTCAACATTAGCAGCACCACATGAAATATATGAAAGTAAAACAATTGTTATGATCTTGAAACACACTTTACAACTAATAGAGTGATGAAGTACCTAAGCTCACAGTGCCACGAAGGCCCACTTCTTCTCTCACAGTTGCTGAAACTTGGTCTTACCAGTCCATGTTTCCCCCCCCCCCCCCAAGTTGTTTTGATCGGTAGTTTTGATCGTTGGCTGGAAGGTACATACATTGTCATGCCTACTGTGGGCCTCAGACTAGATAAGCAACTCTCACTAATGCATTTTGTCCATTTTTATCTTTTATCTTTACAGTATTGTGTAATTGAATTTGTTGGAGCACTCATGTGCAATGGGTGGGGCCTAATACATTGTAGGCGTGAGTTACCAAGAGGAGGCATGAGGGTCTCACTCTTGAAGTGTGAGAGTTGGTAGACCATCTTCTGCTCTGTGTCATGTTTGTGTGTGCGCATGTTTGTTTGTGTGTGTGTGCATGTTTGTTTGTGTGTGCGCATGTTTGTTTGTGTGTGTTGTGTTTATTTTGTGTGTGCATGTGTGCGTTGGTATCATCTAACGTAGATCCAGCTGTTTCCCCAAAACGTCCATTGTTAAAGTTTTCCATGACAGTTTGAGATTTAGTAAACATCTACAGAGCAGCTGCAAGTTTGTTCATTGCGCAGTGGAAGAGATATATAATGGAAGTGAAATGTGATCATGGGAACGAGTCCAGATTTGTCACACCTCCGGTCTTTATACTAAAATGCCTCTGCAGTACAGTAAAGAATCCTGTCATTGAACCATTTGTGGACAAAACTTAGTTGTAACAAGGAAGAGGCATTTACTGGCGTTTCTTTAGCTTGAAGCATCTTCATGGCAATCGAAACGCTCAGAGATCATGCGGTTAGCTCCATACAAAAATTGAACTCAACTTAAAATCACGTTTAAAGCTTTCGAGTGATTTCTGTGCACTGATCACTTGTGTATCAAGTTCTCTGAATTTAGTAGTCATATAGTTTTATCACTGGTGAAGACCTACTGGTTAAGTGTTGTGGAGTTTTCTCTCGTGCTACGAAGCAAATTAACTGCCCATCTACATGTATTTATAACATCACGAGCAGCCCAGTCTATCCGCTGCGAGCATACGAATAATTTTGCGCTTTCAATGTTTAATTAGTTCACTTAGTCTATCAAATTTTGCTTGCCCTTTTCCCTATCATTGTCTAAAACTGGATCGGTAATGATCGTCAACTATCACGTATGTATGAATTGTATTCATTACATCTCACTAGTCCTTTTACTTGTCTGGTCAGCAGCTTGTTTCTTCTCTAGTACTATTCACCTCATCTAAGAATCAGACTTGTATAGATGAGGTAGAATAAATAGAAATGGCAACTTGCCAAGGCTTGTCCTCTGATTGTGTCCTCTCTTCTGCTAGCCTCTGGAAGAAAGTCTTCTTTGCCATTGTGTGACAGTCTTCTTTGCCATTGTGTGGGATTGATACAATAGGGAAGTGTCAGGTTTGCCTCTTGTTGCAGCCATTGATGTGTCTTGACCAGATCTTTTCAATGAGTACTGACTGACGTGTCTTCTATTGTAGCATACTGAATTCACTCACTCACCTTCATCACTTCATGTGATAAGGGTTTTTAAAAAAAAATTGCTAGAGAGGGTGTGGTCGAACAATCGTGGGTGTGGTCGAACAACTGTGTATGTGATGAAATAGCCCAGATCATTCAACATCACATTTCATATGTTAAACGAAGAGGTCGCATATATAAGGGCATAGCCGGGGACATATTTCACGACAAGTGGAATATGGCAGCTTCCAGTTGTTGTCACCAACTTTCCCAAGACTCATTACAGAAACTTAGCACACAAAAAGCTGAGAAACAACATCACACAAGTAAGAAATAAGTCATGAGCACCTTAACAGAAGGGAAAACAAAAACAAAACAATGGCGGGTATCAAAGGAGAAAGAAGAAGAGTACTGTTTGCCATTGACGCAGCTATAGTCAACTGCACAGGATATACAGAGTTACCGTCAGAGTACTGCTAGATGCTATCCTGAGAAGTCATCTTCCGTCAAGAAGTACTTTAACACATACACAGTGGCATGCGGCATTGATAGGAGCTAGACTTGATTGTTCTATTACATCACTCGCAAAATGATTATATATGTAGATGAGGCACTTGCTTTAAGTGTCCTGTGGATTGAATTGGAAAAAAAGTGAGCTATTCAGGAAGGTTCTCTTTGCGTGGCTACTTTCTAGAATTTGAAGAAGAAGCAATAGGTCAAAGGGTATGCCAGGGTTCTCCTTTTTTATACCTGGACCTCTGGAAGGAGTTCAGAATGTGGTAAACGAGGTCACAGATTTCGCATACGGAGAATAGCATTGAATTGTAAACGCGACCTCTACATTAAAAATGAAGATTATTAATATTCATTAACCTCAAGTTTCGTGCACAAGTAGGTGTGGTTTTGTTGTCTGTATGTTGACATTGTAGTCTACACTTGCAGCTAGGTTCAGTTCAGCTGATTTTTATTTATTTTTTGGAGTAATTATTTAACGAGGGAATGCCTCACAGACTTGATTAATAATTGTATGCATTTACACACCAGCAGATTATTCTTGGTTGGAGTTGTCTAACTGGTGCAGGTCAACATGGAAGGTGTTGGTTGGTGCTTTGCACTAGTAGTGTTTTGGAACAAGTCAGCTATCACCAGGACATAGCAGGTTAAAAGAATAACACCACTTGTTGTATACCCTTAGGCATTAGTTGCACTGTAAACATTTATTGAGACAGAAACAAGACACAGATCTCAATCATTTGAAAGGTGCGTGTGTCAGAGTGCACTTATTTGTAAAACAGTTTTGTAAGTTTGTAATTGTTTAACGGCAAGTTGTACTGCTCTCTCTACCAACTAGAATAAACGGTTTGGAAGAGACAATCTTTGACTCGTGTGCTAGTTAGAGTGCACCATGTTTTTATATCATGGATTCAGAACATGAATGTAAGGGAGAACTATCTGTAGTGTGAGGTAATCCCATACAGGCCACTAATACAGGGGTGTGGTTAGTCCATGTACATAGGACATGCGGTTGTTTATTTGTTAAGTTATTATTCCTTATTTATTGTTGTACTCTAGCTGTCTTGTGTTTTGTGTTGTGTTGTCTCAGATTCATGTTCAGAGCACTGATGTGGAACGCACTTTAATGAGTGCAGAGTCTCAGCTGTCGGCTTTATTCCCTCCAGGACCGAGTCAGGTAAAGGGTCTTGATTAGGTCAATGTAGCCAATGGTGGGTGGGATAAGTAAGGCAATAGGACCTCTATCAAATGAAGGTTGGGGGTCAGAAAGGGAACTACAGTTGGTGTAGAAGAACCAGATGTACAGAATGAGAATAATTAGTCATGGAAGAACAGAAGTACAGAACAACAATAAAAACCCAGTTACTAATAATAGAATCATTTTTTTAAAACTTTTTAAGCTGATGAAGATTTTTTTGGTCGAAACGTCTTTGATATGCTACGAAACGGTTTAAAAAGATCTTACTTTAATTACGTATAGCTTCAATTCCTCTTCCTCCTTCCTTTCATCGAACATTGTCATGTGCTTTATTTGAAGTTAAAACTACCCAATGCGCATGATAGATAATCAGATTCCTCACACTCATGCAGTGTATGTGTGTTAGTTCGTGTATATTGTATGGTGCATATGATGATGATGAAATATAGTATAATTCTCTTATACTTATTTCTTAGACTTTTCGCGAAGATTTGCCATGGCAACCAATACCAGTTCACACTACACCATTTGGAGCTGACCAGGTATTGTCATTGTCTCCTCTCATATGAGAGAAAATAATGATGTATTATATTCAACAGATTCTACGTCCAACTGATGTGTGTCCAGTCTACAATGCCATAATGGAAGAGACAACTGCAAAGCTTTATAAACAGATCAATGACGAAAACAAGGTAAGGGATATCGAAAAGGTTAGTGAGTGAGGTAAAGGGATAGCATAACTTGAAATGGTCAGCTTTATAGTACGTTACCATGGTAATTCCAGTCAGTGAGCAGTTGTTTGAGCTCATAGTGCACAGATATAGAAGAAATCAAAGATGACTGGGCTAGCCTGTGGTGTGTTGAAGTTTTAAGTAATTCAGTGTAAGCTAAGCAGACATTCAGACTTGTTCAATTGAGACTTTTAGGTGATATGTGTGTGACGTATATTAACTGGGTGGAGCAGTGGGAGGGGCTACATCTGCTGTTTTGACTATTCATTTAGGCTCTCATTTTAGACCGTTGGTTATGCTGGTAATATACTTAATCAGTTGTGCAAAAAGTTACTGGTTTTTGCTCTTCACTCTGGTGTAGTACTCTATTATTTAAAATGTAAAAATGAATTAATATGGAATGTGGAATAGCTTAATCAATGAATTAGGCATTGTATAAAAATTGTATTATAATGATTTGAGTCTTCCAGATAGCTAGCTGTGTGTGTGGACTACTCAATAATTGGCGAGTTGTAATCCTCTCAACTCTCCCAAAGAAAAACAAAAATCAAACAAAAAACAATTTATCACAAAAAAAAGGAAAAAAGATAAAAGATATGATGTATTGTGTTATTTTTTTTACCTGTGGAGATTGTAAGCCAGAATTTGTTGAACATAATCTTCAAAAAGCTAATAATTTATTACTATGATAGAACATGTGTGGCTCGCTATTTGTGCTCTGAAGTGTCACACTATAGTTTGATTTATTATTATTTTTCAGGATTTATTCCAGTGGCTGAGTGACAGGACAGGTCTTGTCCCTATCAACATGACTATCCTGTGGCAAGTGGCAGACACTTTGTTTATTCAGGTAACTAGGGGTGGGTGGGTGGGTGGGTAGGTGGGCGACAAATGGGCGGGGTTATGATGGCAGTCACATTAAGTATAAGTACGGAAAGTGTAAGGTGCTAAGTTACTCTGATATGCCAGAAGCATGGGAAGCTATATATGGCAGTGACATTCAATTACCATGACTATGTACCAATGAACATGGTAAGGTGTTGGCACATCACTATCCAAAACACCGGAATGAAGTTGTTGGATAATTAGAATGGTGAGAATGTAATCATTTTAATTACTCCAGAATGTGACAGAGGGCAAGACTAACCCTTCCTGGGTCAATGACACTGTTTCCATGAAGCTTGCTAACTTGTCTAACATCGGAATGACCGCCATGTTTGACACCAAGGACAAGAACAGACTGACAGCTGGTAAGTGGATATCACTCAGACAAGGGAAATCAAAGTATCAGAATTTGCCTTGCTTTACTGGAAACCAGCTCGAGTTGCTCTGTGGATGGTTGAAATGAGTCCTAAATTACTGACACACATTTACCTAATATAACCTTTCTGTGGAATGTGTTACTATAGTAATTCAGGCAATAAATTAGAGGTATAGTTTAATTATAGCTTTAGTACAGACATTTTCTCACAAGTTACTCAGCTAAATTTGTTTGGTTGCTAGTTTTTTTCAGCATGCAGAGGCGAAGTATTGGTGCACAGTTAGGGCAAAGTTAGGGCAACTTTCTTGAGTTTGTTTGTGAACTACATAATTCTTCCTATTGTGTCAGTATTTAGTTGTTGTTGTTGTTGTTTTTTATTCAAATAACTGGATTGCAAGGCACTGGCAGAATTGCCGTCTAGGTAACTAGAGTGACCACTCCCACTTAACTGTAGCTGCAATACTTGGGCAGTTTAATACAGAGTTGAATGATATGGGAGTGTCTCAGGATTAGTGGG